>Ga0137302_10320_pt1 | contig 28128 bp, 28 predicted proteins | sample Ramsor2O_GlcNAcB_FD_97184 | JGI IMG/M metagenome (GOLD analysis project Ga0137302, IMG submission 97184) | Mouse cecal microbial communities from Vienna, Austria - N-Acetylglucosamine amended with D2O_GlcNAcB | ecosystem: Host-associated > Mammals > Digestive system > Large intestine > Cecum... | reverse complement strand
TGTTTCTCCGTCCTGGTATCCCAGAATGCAGTGGCCGATGCCGGCATAATCTCCTTCAATTCCCCATTGTCTCAAGAGTTTCCTTCCTTCTTCGCTCTCAAACTCCTGCTTCGCCCGGTGAATCCAGCAGGAACCGATTCCCAGCGCGTGTGCAGCATTCATCAGATTCCCCATCACAAGACTGCCGTCTTCCACATATGTGGACCGGTTTTTGTCTGCCAAAACAACGATCACCGTCGGAGCTCCGTAAAAGGGATCGATCGATTCATTTCCGAGGAATTTAGCGTTCATCTTCGACAATTTTGAAATCGTTTCTTTGTCCTGTATGACCACCATGACCGGTGACTGCATCCCCATGCCGGTGGGTGCGTTCATGCCGGCCTTCAGGATCTCCTGAAGGTCCGCTTCCTCGATCTGTCTGTCCCGGTACTTTTTTATGCTTCTTCTTTCCTTTAAATCTTTAATCGTATCTTTCATTTCATACCTCCTGTTTTGTATTATACAAGAGTTTTTGTCCATGCGATTGCCAATGCCCCGTAGCCTATGTGACAGGCGATGCTCAGAGACAGCGGGTCCATCTCAAAGTGATGTCCCGGAAAACGGCCTTTGATCTCTTCTGCCCAGAGAGCTGCTTCTTCCCCGCTTCCCGTATAGGCGGCCTGAATAATGACATCTTCCTTTTCCATAGACGGACCGAACATTTCATTCAGTTCCTTTTCTACGGCTTCCAGCATTTTTTTCTTGGCAAGCTTCATTCCTCTTGCCTTCGTAAATGCATCCAGCTTTTCTCCCTTGATCTGGAGCACCGGCTTAATATTCAAAACAGAGCCGATGGCTGCCGCTGCCGGAGTAATCCTCCCCCCCTGCTTTAAATATTTTAATGTATCTACGGTTATAAAAATAGATGACTCCATTTTATGTTCTTCCAATATGCTTTTTATCTCGGCCGCACTCATGCCCTGCTCTGCCATCTTTTTGGCTTCCAGCACGGACTGCTTCTGGGTGACAGAAATCCTCTGGTTATTCACTACCTGGACTTTGCCGTCAAAGTCCTCTGCCAGCATATGTGCCGTCTCACAGGAACTGCTCAGGCCGCTGGACATAGGGATATGGACAATCTCATCATATTCTTTCAGCACCTTGTTCCACAAATCCATCACATCTCCCGGAGCAGGCTGAGACGTCTTGATATCCACGCCCTCCCCAAGTCTCTTATAAAATTCTTCCTGAGTCAGGGTAATATCCTCAAAATACAGCTTTTCATCAATATAGAACGGCATAGGCAGCACGTAGATTCCATACTCCCCTGCCTGATTCTGTGTGATTCCGCTGTTGCTATCTGTAATTACTGCAACTTTTCCCATAACGAATCCTTTCATGATTTTTAGGAACTATTGATAATCCCGTCCTTTTATCATAACAAATGTTAGGGTATACAGTCAAATACCTATTTCCCCGGATGTCCGCATTCCGATTCTTTTCCACACAGGATACCCAGTCCGTGGGAGAGTTCGTCCAGGATACATTCCAGATTTTCTTTGACTGCTTTCGGGCTGCCCGGAAGATTTATGATCAGTGTACGTTTCCTTATGACAGAAACTCCCCGGCTGAGCATTGCCCTCTTTGTAATCTTCAAAGATTCAAGGCGCATGGCTTCGCTGATCCCCGGAGCAAGCCGCTCCGCCGCCTCAAGTGTGGCTTCCGGCGTCAGATCCCTCTCTGAAAATCCGGTGCCTCCCGTGGTCAGGATCAGATCCGCCGTGTGCCGGTCACAGATCTCTATGAGTCTTCCTCTCAGCGGTTCTATCCCATCCGGGAGGATTTCAGCCGAAACTACTTCATAGCCTTCCGCCTCTGTCATCTTTCGGATCAGCGGACCGCTTTCATCCCGGCGCTCACCCGATGCGCCTTTGTCGCTCAATGTGATAACTGCTATTTTATATGCCATGTTTCTTCTCCTCATGCTCTTATGATCTGATCATCTACCCGGAGAGTCCCTCCGCACACCACTCTCAGAAAAATGCCCTCTGTCGGCATAATGCATTTTCCGACCCTTTTGTAAATTTCGCAGTGACTGTGGCACTCCTTCCCCCTCTGGGTCACTTCCAGGACCACATCCCCCGCCAGGAGACGGTCGCCCACGGCAAGACTGTCCACATCGATTCCGGATACAATGAGGTTTTCCCCGAAGTCCCCGTCCTCCACTTTTCCTCCCTGCTCGGTAAACTCTTTTATTTTCTCATATCCGAGAATACTGACCTGCCGGTGCCATTTTCCGGCGTGGGCATCCCCCCGGATTCCAAACTCCTCAACGAGAAGTGCTTCTTCTACCGGACGTTTTACAGTCCCCTTTTTTTCACTGATACAGATTGCCTCAATCTTTCCCACTGCTGTCCTCCGTTTCTGCCATATCCTCTGAAACATAACGGAATGATCCGCTTCTTCCTCCGGATTTCTCAAGAAGATGAATGTCTCCCATAGACATGGACTTGCTGACTGCCTTACACATGTCATAAATGGTCAGCAGTGCGATCTGCACCCCTGTGAGCGCTTCCATCTCCACTCCGGTCTTTCCCGTTGTCTTCACTGTACAGACGGCCCTGATCGAATAATCTTCTTCCCGCATCTCAAAGTCTACGCTGCATTTGTGAATCAGCAGCACATGGCACATAGGAATCAGACTGCTGGTCTGTTTCGCGCCCATGATGCCTGCGATCCTGGCCACCGAAAGTACATCACCTTTTTCTACCTGCTTCGTTTTGATCTTTTGATAGACCTCTTTTCCGACAAAGATTCTGCCCTGGGCAGAAGCTTCCCTTCTTGTATTTTCTTTGTCCGACACATCCACCATCACGGCGTTTCCGTTTTCATCAAAATGTGAAAAATCGTTCATCTCTCCTACCTTCCAAATCCACAGTCCGGATAAGTACACGGATCACACTGCATACAAAATCCTCCGTGTGCCATTTTTATAAAATCCTCTCTCGTCAGCTTTTCCCCGGCCAGAAGTCTCGGCACGGCCAGGTCGAACACCGTGCGTTTCGAGTACATGACACATCCCGGAAGTCCCACTACCGGAATTCCTTTTACATAGGAAAGCATGAACATAGCTCCCGGGAGTACAGGGCTTCCGTAAGTGACAACCTCACCGCCGCAGTCTCTGATGGCAGAGGGCGTCACATCGTCCGGGTCCACACTCATGCCGCCGGAAACCTGCACCATTCCTGCCCCCTGTTCTATGAAACGAAAGATTGCTTTCGTGATCTCCTCTTTCTCATCTCCGGGAAACACCTGTCCGATGATTTCCCCGTCCAGTTCTTTTGCTTTTCTTTTAAGAACCGGGCCGAATTTATCCTCGATGCGCCCGTCTGCAATCTCGGACCCTGTGGTCACAATCCCGATTCTGGTGTGATGAAACGGCAGGACTTCGATCATCGGGCCTTTCTCTTCACAGAGTTTCTCAAACCGCAAAAGCATGTCTTCCTCTGTCACCAGAGGGATCACCCTCGTACCTGCCAGAACCTTTCCCTCTTCCACTGTTTTTCCGGAGTGAATGGTGGAAAAGCAGACATCCTTTAAGCTGTTTAACTCGTACAAAAGATCAATGTTAATCCTTAAGACACCCCGGCAGGATGCCCTGAGCTCTATTTTCCCTTCTTCCGGTTCTCCGTAAGAAATATTGGCTCCGGCGGCGGCCTTTACCATCCGCTTCGCCGCATCATCCTCGTGAACATATTCCTCTTCCAAGTCCCAAACATAGAGATAGCGTTTGCCAATATCCAATAGCTTTTCGATATCCTCTTCCATCACTACATGGCCCTTTTTGAATGCCCGGCCTTTAAACCTTCCCGGCACAATCTCTGTCATGTCGTGGCAGAGCACCATGCCAACCGCGTCCTGAACCCGCACTTTCTTCATAGTCTTCACCTTCTTAGCTGTCCTTTCTCTCCGGCACATACAAGCCTAAGTACACTGCCGGCGATGCATCTTGCCTTATCTGAAATCGTAAAACAGTTGTCTCTTTCTTCGATCCTCGGATCAATATCCGCGATCTTAAATCCTTTTTTCACCGGGTAGCCGTCCCGGATGAGTCCCCGGACGATGCCGTTAAGAGATGCAAATATAGGCACCTCCGTGCCGCCGTCTTCTTTGATCACAGCAATGACATCGCCCTTTTTTACCTGTGCGGCAATCTCTGTCCGCCCATACAGAAGTCCTCCTGCCGGAGCGTGGATGACTCTTTCCTTTCCATACCCCATGATCTTTCCGGGGACGCCTGTGTCAGCCATAGCGGTGCCTTCTTCAATGATCCTTCCGAGATTATGGCCCCGCATAGTCTCGATCACATAATCCACATCCTCTCCTGCGCTGAATCCCGGTCCCAGTCCGATGGTAAGCCCCGACATGTCCCGGCTGGTTCCCAGATTTCTCTTTGCGAGAATGGCGTCCACCACCACATCGGGTTTTATCTCCCTGATAGAATCCCCCTCCGGGTCGATAAATACCACCGGCCTTGAAGGACTTACCATGTCCATGGCTTTTTTCAAAGAATCTGCACACACGGCTGTCAGCCCCTCCACGGATGCAGTTCCTTCATATACGGCTTCACAGAAGGCCACCTGCCTGCGGATAGCAGACGGATGTTCTGTCTCCAGGACAAGAACGGGATATCCGGCCCTGCTCAGCTGACAGATCGTTCCGGTGGCGATATCCCCGCCGCCTCTTACAACGATTGGCTTCATAACATATGAGGTCCTCTCTTTATAAATTTTCCTTGTTTCTCCTTCATGACTGTTCCTCCGTCCGTCACAAGGCAGCCTCTCAAAAATACTTTGTCGATGGTGCCTTTAATATCCGCATCGCTTTCTTCGAGTATACAGCCTTTCTCAGGATAAAGGCCGTAAAGCTTCGCAGGGTTCTCTGACAGCACCCGGCACATCTGCTGGGATGTCAGTCTGCCTGATCTCACTCCATAAGTATAAAATAAAACGGCTCTGGTTTCCACCCCCCGGCATTCCGTTTGGAATCCTGGTAAAATCATCCTTTCCCATATTCTTATCTTCCACCGTAAAACTGCAGTGGTCCGTGGACACTGTCTGGCTCTTTCCTGTCCTCAGTCCTTCCCAGAGCCCCTCCCTGCATGTGAGATGGACTACGAATACCGAAATATCCACCTCTTTCGCGATCGCCAGGAGATGGTTGACTGCCTCTGCCTCCGCCCCGCCGGGCCTCACTCTCGGGTGAGCATCGGCTCCTAAATCCCCTCTCTTTTTCGCCTCTTCTGTCAGCGCGTCGATCATTTCCGCATTTTCGCAGTGGACGCCTGTGATGCCGCTGATCTCTTTCATTTTCCTGAGCGCCATAAAAATATCATGGTCATTCAGAATCATGTCCTGATACGTCATATAAAGTTTAAAAGATGTGATCCCTTCCTTCATCATATGCTCCATGAATTCGGCCGTCTGTTCATTCCAGTGGGAAAGTGGTCAAATACAGTCGTCACACCGTTTTTAATGCTGTCGATAAAAGTAGCCCTGGGGCTCTGTAAGATCTGTTCTTCCGAAAGGTTTCTGTCTATAGTCCACCACATGCCGTCTAAAATGTCTAAAAAGCCTTTCGGATCGTATCCGTCAATGGAAAGCCCTCTGGTCATGGCACTGTATATATGCTCATGGGTATTAATGAAGGCGGGCATAATGACACCTTTCTTTGCATCAATATACTCCGCCTCTTTATATGCCTTTCTTATGTCCTGTGTTCTGCCGAATTCTATGATCTTATTTTTGTCCATCACATCAGCACTATCCTCTAAAAATGGGCAGCTGAAGTCCCTTGTGATCATTCTTCCGTTCCCGACAAATAACATAACTTGACTTTCTATTCTTTGTGCAGCTACTCTCTCGATAATCTAAATATAGCATCCCAAAATTTAAATAACAACAGTTCAGGATCATGTATACAAAACACTTTTTTAATATCTAAAAGTTTTTGTATTTTTTATTGCAATCCTAAAAAAACGTGCTAAGATTAACTTATCAGGCAACCTAAACACTCAGAAAAGGAGTGATCAATATGAATCCGGAACTGGAACTATTAAAGCAAATGGCGCATACGATCGCCATGCAGTTCGGCAAGGACTGCGAAGTCATCATCCATGACCTTACAAGTAAGGATATGGACCATACCATCGTACACATTGAAAACGGACACGTCACCAACGGGAAATTAGGAGACGGCCCTTCCGCCGTCGTTTTAGAGACACTTCACAGAGATCCGGAAGACATCAAGGACCACTATGCATATCAGATCAAGACATCCGACGGCAAAATCTTAAAATCCACAACGACCTTTGTAAAAGGGGAGGACGGAGAAGTCCACTATATCGTGGCCATCAATTATGATATCAGTGCTCTCTTAATGATCGACGCTTCCCTCCAGTCTCTGATGCATGTGGAGGAACAAAAACAGGATGAGCCCACCGCCATCGTAGGAAACGTTCACGACATGCTGGACAATCTGATCGAACAGTCTGTCTCATTGGTCGGAAAACCAGCGGCTCTGATGAACAAAGAAGAAAAAGTAAGAGCTATTCAGTTTTTAAATGATGCCGGAGCCTTTCTGATCACAAAATCCGGTGATAAAGTCGCCAAGTACTTTGGCATATCAAAGTTTACTTTATACAGCTACATCGACGTCAACAAATAAAGGCGGATTTAATCTATATGGAAACAATCAAATTACGGGTTTATACCTTTTAGGGCATAACGAATATCAACAAGTCTTAATACATCTTGATATGCGTTATCCTTAGAATTTAAATCTATCATAAGCCACTTTTGTCCATTTCCCTCTCTAGTATTGTGATAGATTTCCTGTATATATTCAGAAAGCCTAGGTAACAAGTTTTCAACACGTTCTTTCTCTTTATTACCCACGACCACCAACACAGTAAAATAGTTTTTTTTAGGATAGATAACACACAATGATTTTCCAGATTTTCTAAACTTCACATTCCAGCCGCGTGCCCAGACATCTTTACTGTATTCGATTTTGCAAACCGCTTTATATTTATCGTTCATATACTGATAGAACTCATCAAATATAGGGTTTTCAATATAACTGCTTATTTCACTAATATTAGGTGCATAATTTATATCTTTTATATTTATCACAACAAACTACACTCTCCTTTATAGACTTTCTGTTTTATTTCCATTGACATTGGATAATTCCTTTTCAGCATTTCCTATTTCCACAGGAATTACCCAAATTTCCATATAACTAAAATCTGCATTTTCCTTGTAGTATTTTTCTGCCATGAACGGCTTTGTAACCAGTTTATGATTTGGAAGCCAAGTTTCAAACAGATACTTATTTGCTTGATTTAAAGCAGTAGTAACAAGTTCATCAAAAGATTCTGCCTCAATTCGGCATACAACATATTCACCTGCTGGTAATGTATGTTGTACCATATTTTTAGGACATACATCTGTTGATGAAACCATACCTCCCGCAAAATAAAGGAACGTTCCTTTATCTGGATTTGCCGAATGAGACACGCCGAGTTCAATATTGTTGTTAAAAACAACATTTTCGGTCTGCATTTTCTTTGTATGAAACTCACGCCATAGCTGACCCGGAATATCAATTCCCGTGCTTTTTCCAGGGGGAATCTGTTCATCGACATTTACTGCTTTTTTAAAACCAAAATACGTTTCGCTTGCTTTTAATGTTTTCCTTTGAATTTCCAAAACAATACCCCCTACAATCAGTGGGACATTTTCATCAATCAAAACATAATGAGAAGAAAGTTCTGGCTTGTCAAATGTATTTAACATAGGAACGCTCTTTCTGTATTCATCAGGAGTAATATGGTAAACTTCTTTAAATGCCCTGGTGAAATTAGCATGGTCTGAAAATCCATATTTTAAAGCTATGTCTAATATTCTTTCCTCCGAATTATTTAATTCTGTTATTACCATTGCTAAACGACGAAGTTTAATATATTCTTGAACTGATTTCATGACTAATTTTTTAAATAGTCTCTGATAATAAAATGTAGATAGACAGGCAATCTTTGCTAGTTTCTCTGTTTCAATTTTCTCATTCAAGTGTTGTTCAATGTAATTTAATGACATTTCAATATTTTCATATGCGTACATATCAGTACCTCCTTTTTTATAGTTACAGTATACATGAAAAATATTTGTACGGCTTGTCGCACAATGCCATTATCTTATAATACATTTCGCTACCCTTGACATGCTCTGTGTCATTCCAAATGCTTCTAATTTTGCGTGAAATGTTCGGTTGGTATATTGAAATCATCTATCCCTATGAAATAGGGGTTGCGCTTTGGGATTATAGTAGGCAAGCTCCTTTTCTATGGCGGTTGAATAGAAATTGTTTCTGTTTCATGTACCGTGTGCAGATTGGAAAGGACGACATTGGTCTATAACAAGGCTTCAATGAGATTTAGCAGAAAGTATGTTTTACCACCGCCAATCCCACCAGCGATAAGGGTGTAAGGGAGTGCGTTATATTCCAAGACAAGATTTTTCATCAGTCGCAAGCACCCGTTTTCTGCTTTCACTTCCTCAATGGTAATACGGTTAGGAACAGAAACAGAAGCGTACCTATTGTAAGCGATACACTAAGTCCTTGTCGCTGGCTCTGATACGCTTTCCCTTGTATTTGTAGAATATCATAAATGCACCTTTCTTCTGGATATGGAAAAAGCGGTCAATCGTATAGACTAATCGCTTTGCGTATATGGATATGAAATTATTATTTTTGTTTAGCATTTCTTATTTTTCTTATATTGTAGTTCATTAAATGTCTGCCTAAATTCCTATAAAAAAAGCTTTGAGAACCGACATTTCTTGATGATATTCTTTCAATAAATCATCAGGACAATCATAAACTCCAAAATCTCGGTTAATTCCCTCGCTTTGAATGTAAGTGTTGTTTCGATCAAAGTCAATTATTGGATTGCAGAAATCTTTTACAGCAATTCCATATCCACAAAAAGAACCTAAACAAGCAGAATATATACTTTGTAGCTGTGAAAGATATTCTTTGTCTAATATAAACGCTTCAAGTTCATACCATACTCCGTCTAAATAAACCTCTACCCAGCTATGAAATATGTTTTTGGGAGCACTTTTATAAACAATACCCGTCATAGCACCTTTTTGCAATTTTTTTCAATCGTAAATCCATGTACTCGACACGGGATATGTGTTTCTCTTAAATATTGCTTCATTGATTAACCCTCTTTTCCCGCTTATATATTGACGAAATCAGACAAATATTATATACTTAATTATATCAGTCATATATTCAGGCGTAAAGAGAAACCAGAGAGAGAAAGCGCATAGCAGATTATGCGTTTTCTCTTTTTTTCATTTATTTTAGGAGGGTCTGCATTTGCAGAAACACATACGAAACTCATCCCCATCGAAAAAAAACAGCGAACAATTACTGCATTTTAACTTCAAGCTGACTTTCGAGGAAGCAAGTGAAGCATTTCTGCTGATCATCGACCGCCGAAGCCGGATCTCCCGTCTTGCGATGGGAATGACCCTGCTGCTTCTCGCTCTGGTCAATGTCATTCTCTATGCGCTCCATCCGTATGGCCTGCAGTACGCTATGATGGCATTCCAGTTTGCAGTGTTTTCATTTCTGGTGTTCGCCTATCCGTCAATCAAAGCCAGATTTGCGGCAAAATCCGTTGTCCGGCAGGGCGGCTACTTCAAGCTTATGCTTTCCACCGACGGGTATTTCATTCTTCCCGGCGGCGATAAACTCAGATTAAACGGCGACCGGCACAGCCGAGTCTTAGAAAGCAATACGCTGTTCGCAATACGGCCGGACAAGAGCCACACACTCTGCCTGCCCAAACGTGTGGTCCGGGCCTCCGATATCACTTTGGTCCGACAGATATTTCAGTCTAACACGAACACCTTTTACGACAGATCTCTTCGATGAACATCCGAAAGCTTTTATCGTACGCCAAAGAACATACATCATACAAAAACAAGAGGGACTACAATTATGAACGAGAAAAACAATCAACCCAAAGCAATCAACTGGGCAATATTTTTGCCTCCCTGGCTGATCATCACGGCCATCTTGATTCTTAGCCTTGTAAATTATGACGCTTTTGAGCTTACCATGAACACCGCACAGACCTTTATCGTCACCAATTTCCAGTGGCTGTTTAATTACACTACCACTCTGGCCGTAGTCCTCATGATCGTGACTTATTTTATGCCTGTCGGCAAGGTGCGAATCGGCGGCTCAAAAGCCCGCCCCATGATGAGCTATACCAACTATATCTGGATCATTCTCTGTACTATCATGGCTGCCGGAATTCTCCTTTGGGGATGTGCCGAACCCATGTACCACATATCGGCGCCGCCGGCCAATATCACGGAGGGAGCTTTCTCCGGCGCATCCGTTCGCTGGGCAATGCAGACCATGTTCCTGGAGTGGACCTTCTCACCTATGGCAATATACGGTCTTCCAGCGCTTTTATTCGCCTTCGTATTCTTTAATATGAAGAAAACCTTTGCAATCGGCTCCATGTTAATCCCGACTATCGGAGAAACACGTGCCGCGAAGGTTACTCCCGTCGTCGACTGTATCTGCCTGTTTTGCCTGGTCTGCGGAATGGCTGCCTCCATGGGCTCCGGCGTGCTTCTGTTAAGCGGTGGAATCAGCAATATTACAGGTATCTCTAACGGGAATCATTTATACATAATCTGCGGTGTCATAATCATAGCCGCCTTCGTAATCTCGGCTGCTTCCGGAGTCATGAATGGAATCCGTATCTTGTCCTCCATCAACTCCAAGGTATATCTGATCATGGGCATCTTTATGTTAGTCTGCGGTCCCACCGCCTACCTGCTCGACCTGACCTTTGAAAGTCTTGGCGGCTATCTGACCAACTTTTTTCAGATGGGCCTGTGGACATCCGCCTCCGCCGGGGACGGATGGAGCCGCTGGTGGCCCAGCTTCTATATGTGCTGTTGGATGGCATGGATGCCGATCACCGCAGTGTTTATAGGAAAGATATCCAAAGGCTTTACCATTCGGGAGGTCATCAACGTTATCTTCTTCATACCTGCTCTTTTCAGCGTGGCATGGGTCGGATTGTTTTCCGGCACCGCAATCAACTTTGAACTTGCAGGTCTGGGAATCAACGACGCTATGACTGCCGGAGGAACGGAAGCCGCTACCTTCGCCGTATTAAATCATCTGCCTCTTAGCACGCTTACGATACCGTTATTTCTGTTCATTGTATTCGTCAGCTTTGTAACCGCATCGGATTCAAACACCAACGCCATGGCTGGGCTGTGTACTCAGGGCTTGACCGCAGACGATACCGAATCACCAATCATCTTGAAGGTTGTCTGGGGTGTCACACTTGGAGTTCTCTGCCTGACTGCAGTGTGCGGCAACGGAATCGACGGTATAAAGGAACTATGTAATGTCGGCGGCTTTCCTGCCACAATCTTCTTCGTATTCTTCCTGATGGGCTGGATTAAGATCATGCGTAATCCCGCCAAATATGATACCTTCAAGGAAGACTACGACGCAGACGGCAGACCGATCCCAAGCGAACGGCTGCCCTATGAGGGCTATGAGAACCGTAAACCCGGGCTATTTGAAAAATTATTTCACAAAAAACAATAACACATAAATAATTCGGGGCGCCCCGCTTTGTACTGGTACAGACAGGACGTCCCGAATTATTATATTATTCCCTCATTATTCTCACATACGAAGCTCATTTATCAGCGCCGGCGTCAGCCGTACCAGCTGAAACCCCTCCACAAAAAGGTCGCATTTGCACAAGAAAAGATAATAGATATTCTTCCCGCACTCTCTGAGGCTGTCAAAATTCCCCTGGTCTTTGGCTATAAACAGATCCTCCGATTCTATATATGCTCTGGCCTTCGCTGATATCTGATCATATTCTGTTTCCGGTCCTTGGGCGCCTGATACAGCTTTGTATAAACTCCAATCTTCTTTCTGCTGATGACAACGGTGTCACAGTTATTATGTTCTCAACACAGGTAGTATAAAATATCACTATATTTCTCCAAAGACCTGTGTTTCTTGTAATCCATGGTCTGCTGTACCTGAGGCACCGCGATCAGCACATCACCAAAATCAGCGGCTGCACGGGCAGCCGCTGACAATCCGGGACTGTCAATCCCGTCATCATCTGTGATCAGAATCAATGATTTTTATTCAAACAATTCATATGATCTCTTAAGTACCTCGTCCGTATGTTCTGTGATCCCCTGGTAGACGGGAAGCATCCTGCCATACAGTTCAACATTTTCCGGGTTTGGCTTGAAGGTATCTTTCACCCGCACCATGCCGGCCACTGCCTCGTCAAATCCGCTGTAGATTCCCGCTGCAACGGCTGCACAGATCGCAGAACCAAGACCGGCCGCACCGCTCACCTCATTACGTACGATCGGAATATTGAACACATCCGCAAAGATCTGCATAAACAGGCTGCTGTTTGAACCTCCTCCGGTAATAATGATCCTGTCAAGGCTGACCTGAACTTCCTGACACATGTCGTCCACATGCTTTTTCAGAGTCAGCGCAACCGCTTCTAACAGCGAGCGATAGATATGCCCTCTTGTGTGCCTTCCATCAAAGCCAATCATGACGCCCTTCTTATACCGGGCATCCACCGGAGCCAGCCAGTCCAGCACCGTCATCAGGCCGTCACTGCCTGCCGGGACCTTCTGCGCCTCTTCACTCAGAAGTTCTTCCGCAGATTTTCCCATCTCCTCTGCTATCCTGATGTAACTGTCTCCCAAAATATCCCTAAACCAACTGATCGTCCACATCCCTCTTCGGATTCCGTTGCTGTCGTAGAGATATTTATGCGGTACACAGGAGAACTTGGGCCATGCATAAGAAGTACCCTTCAGATTCTCTTTCCCTTCCATCATAGCTGTTGTGTAGGTCCCAAGAGAAATACAGGCTGTTGAATCTCCCATACATCCGGTTCCCAGTCCTTCTACCGCCTTGTCATTTGAAGTTGCAACCACCGGAACTCCCGCCGGAAGCCTGGTAGCCTCAGATGCTTCTTCTGTAACATATCCCAGGATATCCCCTGGCATAACCAGATCAAAAAGCATCTCCCGCGGCATTCCTGTCATCCGATAAGCTTCCGGATCATCCGACCATTTCCAGCGGTCCACATCAACCGGCCAGCCATATTCATAATTGGCTATGGTATCCTTCTTCTCCCCTGTCAGCCGATGCGTAATATATCCTGATGAAGCAACGATATATCTGACATCGGGGTTTACGTGCTCATAAGGCTGTGATACGCGGACATCCATCCAACTAAGGGCAGGCTGTGCCAGCGTCCCGTCTTCCTTCAGATAAGCACGGCAGCAGCGGATGGTACACAGCCCGATCCCTACAATATCTTCTGCATTACCTTCAAACTTTGCCATACACTTTCTGCCTGCTGCACAGATTGCATCCCACCAGTCGTCCTCTGGATGCTCCACATAACCGGGCTTTGGCAGATCATAGGGACGCAGCGGCGCTTTATCCTCACATACAACATTTCCTTTTATGTCAAATATGGTAATCTTGGCACTCTGTGACCCTTCATCAATTCCAATGATATATTTCTCACCCATATCTTACAAGTCCTCTCTTAAATTCATATCTCTCGCCATCATCTCACGAGATAACCACCGTCAACTACCAGTAACGTTCCGTTTACATAGTCTGCCGCCTTACTTGCAAGGAATACCGTCGCTCCCATCAGATCCTGTCTCTCACCCCAGCGGTCGGCCGGAATATGATCCTTGATCTTATTATACTTCTCATCGTTCGCACTTCCTGTTCCGCTGGTCATAGCTGTCTGGAAATATCCAGGTGCAATACCGTTTACCGTAATACCATATTTTCCAAGTTCATCCGCATATGCCTTTGTAAGTCCGGCAAGACCTGCCTTCATAGCTGCATATGCCGGAGAACCAAGTCCTCCCAGGAATGAGAAGAGGGAGCAGATGTTGATGATCCTTCCGCTTCTCTGCGGAATCATGTATTTGGTAACCGCATGACTTAAATCAAAGGCTCCGGTCAGGTTAATTGCAATCATCGGATCCCACTCTGCCCTTCCGAAATCAAGTACGTCGGCTGTCTTGCAGATTCCCGCACAGTTCACAAGGATATCGATACTTCCGTATGTCTCCACACACTTCTCGGCTATCTTGTCACACATACCGTCTTCCGTCAGATCTCCCTGCATAAATGTATATTTTACTTTGCAGTCCTCGATCAGCTTCTGCGTCGTCCCGTCATCATCCACAAAAGCAAAGGTAAAGATATTCGCACCGGCTTTTGCAAGTGCCAGGGCAAATGCCTGACCAAGTCCGCTGTTTCCTCCTGTGACGATCGCGTTCTTCCCCTTCAGTGAAAAAAAGTCCATTGAAAAATCATTGATATTTAACATATTCATTTTTCTCCTTATTCTAAATGATCTGTGGTTTCCACAAGAGGTCCCTCTACTCGCGCGCATGGTACAGGAAACAAAAAAAGAGCAACTTCCACCTATTTTCATAGATAAAAGTTACTCTCTCTTTCGCTCTTTTAGTAACTACATTTATTATATAAATTACATACATATATGTCAATCTCGTAATAATGTGCAAATAATTCACTGCATTTTTGTGACTTTTAACTAATACCTCTTTTCGTGCGGCGAATACCGAAACTTCAGCAGTCCCAAAGCTCCTTATTGGTAGTGGCGACAGCGATCGCGCCTGCCTTTAACGCTCCCATGACGTCTTCCCGGTCCTGGGTCAGTCCGGTAGCCACGACCGGCTTATCAATCGTCTCTACCAGATATTTCATCACTTTCGCAAGTCCTGCCGGAAGAAACTCCACAATATCCGGATTACAGGTTTTTACATGTCTCTCTATATTGGCATAAGTAAATGCATCCATCATATAGAATCTCTGAATTGTCAGAAGATCCAGATCTTTGGCGCGCCGGATCATTGCCGGTTTCATACTGATGATCCCATCTGCCTTGGTATGCTTCTTAATAAAATCCACACAGATCTCCTTTGCTGAAAAACCCACGATCAGATCAATGTGCACGATCGCCATCTTTCCCTGTTCTTTTACCCGGTCTACGATCTCCGCAATATTGCAGATGTCCCCATACACAATATAGGCGATCCCACAGTCTGATTCTGTCAGGTTGTCAAGCCACTCTTCATTCTTAATCTCCGGAATCACCGGACACGCTTCCGTTGCCTCTATAAATCTCTTCTTGATCGAATCCTGCATTCCCTACCTCCTGATTTATCTTTGCCTTTACCTGTTCCCTCGTGCATTATGACCTTCTTAAACGCCTGATCAGTTCCGGTATGATCTCATATAAATCTCCGCAGACCGGAAAATGTGCAATTTCAAATATGCGGGCTCCGGGATCGGAATTAACTGCAACGATATTCTTAGCCTGTTTCATCCCCGTCATAAACTGAACCGTCCCGGATACTCCAAAGGTGAGCAGATATTCCGGACGGACCGTATTGCCGGATATTCCGATCTGCCTCGAAGGCGGCATCCAGCCTTTTTCCACCAGCGCTCTGCTGGATGCAAGCTCTCCTCCCAGAAGTCCTGCCAGCTCATACAGCATCTCCAGATCTTCCTTCCTCTTCACACCCCGGCCTGCTGCCACCAGCAGCTTACATCCGGTAATGTCCGATACCTGCTCTTTACATTCCCTGACTGTAACCTTTGCCGAAGACTTGGACTTTGTATCCCTCCTGATACAAAAGCTGATCCGGGTTTCTTTGCTCTTCGGCTCCGGATTCATCACTCCCGGCCGGACCGTCGCAAACTGTGGTCTGCCGTATTCAGTCAGGATACTTGCCATGACGTCGCCGCCAAACGCCGGTCTGGTCTGGATCAGATTCCCATCTCCATCTATATCAAGCGACGTACAGTCAGCAGTCAGCCCTGTTCGAAAGGCAACCGCAAGCCTGGGTGCAAGGGAGCGTCCCTCACAAGTCCCGCCGATCAGCACTACGGACGGCTTTGCCTTACTGATACAGTCTGCCGCAATTGAAGCATAATAACCAGGCTCATAGAGATCGGATGCCTCGCAGAGATATGCCGTCTTAACCGGATATCCCAAAAGTTCCTCCTGAAGTTTCTCTACATCCCCAATTGCCAGTACAGACACTTCATCACCCGATAGCTTTGCCAGACGATTCGCTTCTCCAATCAGTTCTATTCCGGAAGAATGTATCTTCCCCCGCCAGCACTGCAGATACACCAGAATCCCTCTCCAGTTTCGGCACTCTTCCTTCTTCATTTGCCTCCCTCCTGTCCGTTCTCCTCCAGAATATCCAAAATATATTCTGCCGCATCAGAGCCGTCCTTATATACGATCTTCTTCTTTTCGGTACCCTTTGGCGCAAAGATCTTCTTAACCCTGGTGGCCGAACCCTTCAGGCCATAATGATCCGGATTTTGATCCTGTAACTCCTGATATGTAATCACATGAACCTGTTTTCTTCTTCCCTGCATCTTAAGCTTAAGGGACGGCATACGCGGAAGAAACCCGTCTCTTTCCACCGACACCACACATGGGAGACCGGCTCTGACACACACCGTTTTTTCGTCCATCCGGCAGGATGCCAGAAGCATCCCGTCACATACCTCCAGCTTATCCGCCCAGCTTATCTGCCCCCAGTCCATCCATGCTGCCAGTGCCGCGCTGACCTGTGCCGTATCTCCATCTGTGGTCTGTCTTCCGCATATAATCAGATCATACTTGTCAGCCGCACGGATCGCCTGCATCAGGGTATAGGAGGTAGCCAGTACATCCGCTCCGCCAAACACCCGGTCGCTGATCAGATAACCTTCATCCGCTCCCATGGCATAGGCTTCCCGTAATACCTCTACCGCATTTTCCGGTCCCATGGTAAATACATGAACCTCTCCCCCATATGCCTCCTTAAGCTGAAGCGCCGCTTCCAGTGCCGCCTTATCATATATATTTACAATCGTCTCCAGACCCGATCGAACTAATACACCGGTTTTAGGGTCCATATTCCCCTCCGACACGGCCGGAACCTGTTTCATACATACTGCGATCTTCATACTTCCTCCACCCTTCTATGAAGAAAAGCGATTCCCCGGATTCCATCTCCCTTCCGGATCATAAGCTGTCTTGAGCCTGTCTGCCTGTTCCCGGTAAACTTCACCCATACTGCCCGCAAAAATTTCCCCTTTCAGTTTTCCAACTCCATGCTCTCCAAATACTTCCCCATGCTTTTCCTGAACTTCCCGCGCCCAATTTTGCAGAAGACGGATCCCCGCTTCATACTCCTCATAATTCTCGGGCAGAAGATTCACATGAAAATGCTTCTCCAGCGCATGACCAAAGATACAGCCATTAAGCCCCGCATCCAAAATGTCCTTCCGATATCCGAGGATCAGCGGATACAGTTCTTCCCGGTCCATCATCATATCCGTTCCAAGCTTCGTGATACGCCGATCCTTCTGATGTGACTTTTCGATAAACAGATTGCATGTCTCCGGTGCCGCATGCCGGAATGCATGAAGCTTCTCTACCTCACTGTCTCCCGATACTGCCCAGGCTCCGTCAGGATCACTCCCGTTTTCTGCGGCAAGCTCCATCAATTCCTCCGCAACCGCTACTATCCCATCCTCCAGCCCATGGATCTCCACATACACCGCTCCGTTTGCGGCAGCATCAATATCGGGCAGCTCCCGGATCTGACTGACCGAATCCTTTCTCTCCCCGATCATAGCCAGAATCTTTCCATCCATATACTCTGCGGCAGCTATCCCCGCTCTTACATCTTCATTTTTGTCAGATGACGCTCTTATTCCTTCGATGAAGCCCAACGCTCCTGCTTCCTCCTCAAAAAAGAACAGGATTCCCCATCTTTCCTCCGGACTCTGCAAAAGGATCAGTGTAATCTCTGTGATCACACCCGTAATTCCATCTTTTCCAAGAAACGCATCCAGCTCCTCTCTTGCCGTAAGCTCAAGCCGCCTTCCCTTTCCGTCGATCACTTTAAGTTTCTCTATATACTTCCTGCTGTCTCCATAGAGCAGACGGGTGATCCCCTGGGCACCTACCGCTGCAATCCCGCCCACAGTCGCGGAAGATTCCGTGGGTTCCACCGGCCAGAACAGTTTCTCCTTACGGAATCTTATGGTGATCTCTTTCTTAAGCTCCATCAGATTCACCCCCGGCTCCACAACAATGCGTCCGGTCCCGTCCTCACATACCCACCCATTCTTCACCCTGTTCATATGTGAAACATTCAGAATGTGCCCTCCCTTTGGCACACTCCCGCCCGTAATGCCGGTCTTTCCTCCCTGAATTGTGATCCTTCTTCCGCTCTCCTTCATCTCTGTAAGTATCTCAAGAATCTCTCCTTCTGAATCCGGAAATGAAATACTGTCGGCTTCTCCTGCATATTTCGATTCATCCGTCAGATATTCCTGATATCTTTCACTCATTGGAAATATTATCTGTCCCACTTGTCCACTCCTCTTACTTTCGGATTTATTATTTTCTCATCAGCGCTTCCAGCTCTTCCATAAACGGCGCATAATCTTCTGCGATCGCCACATCCGCCATTTGCATGATCGGTGCTTTCACGTCCCTGTTAACTGCCGTGATCCACTTACTCTTTTCAATTCCCGCATAGAACGCCGCCGATCCCGACACGCCCGCCGCGATGCAAATCTGCGGATGCAAAAGCTTTCCTGACACTCCGATCATCTGATCCATCGGTGCCCACGCATTCATTGCTGCCGGACGGCTGACTCCGGCTCTCCCCCCTGCGGCCTGCGCGACCCGATACAGAAGCTCCATCCCGCTGCGGCCGCCGATCCCACGGCCGCCTGCAATAACCACATCTGCATCTTCCAGACCGTGGTCACACTCGTCCGGGATTATTTCTTCCGAAACAACATGCCCGGATGCCTCCGCCGTGAAGGTTTCCTCTTTTATCTCAAATGGTCTGTCCAAAAGCTCTGCCCTCTCAAGCCCGTTCGCCAGTGAACAGAAATACGGCGGCCGGCACAGTCCGCAGACTGCCTCCATGTGATTTGCATACATCATCCGTCTTACCGTAACCTGTCCGTTATCCTCTGCAAAAATACCATGTGCACCATTCACGGAGCTTCCTCCCGTCCGATATCCCATTCTGACCGCCAACTGTACATTCTGCAATTCCCCCGAAAACAGATACAGGTCATCGTTACAAATAAGCGGCATCAGCGCTTCTAAGAACGTTTCCGGCATATCATTCTCTGCCACTGCTGCTATCGCCTCTTTCGCATTGCTCTGATCACACTGATATAACTTCTCTCTTGAGGCAGTGAGCAGAATTGCTTCCCCTTTTGTCCACTCTGACAGATATGTTTCGGCGAATCCCTTCTGCTCCTGCATCTGCATCCTGACATCCGGTGCATCCATATTTACGATAAAATGATATCTCATAACCGTTTCAGCCTGCCTTTCAAATACTGCTCATAATATATCCTGGCCTTCTCCTGCGGGCTGCCACCCTCAATCAGCACCGTATGCCTGCTTCTGTCTACCGGCAGAAGCGCTCTCAGGACTTCCCCTGTATACGATCCATCTTCTATGGCATCCTCCCTAAGCTGCATACTTTCGGACAAATCTCCCGGTAAAAGATATTCAATCGGGCGCTTTCCAAGCCTCATCTTGTCCTTCAGAGTCGGAATACGCAAGTACGCACAGGAGCTATTGCCCACAGCAAGGACACACGGCAGTTTTACCACCTGCACCTTCGTCCCTCCACTGACCTGGCTGGTGATCCTGAGCATCTTTCTGCCTGCCGGTTCAAACCCGGTCACCTGACTGATACACGGCCACCCAAGCATCTCTGCCAGAAGATAAGGCGTCTTCATATAGCTTCCATCCGCACTCTGCGTCCCGGTCACTACCGCGTCATATTGCTTCCCTTCCGAACGTCTTGTGTAAGCTGTGATCAACTCCGCCGTCAGCTCCGGCGGATAATACTCTCCTTCTTCTGCTTCTATCCGCACCGCGTGAGCAAATCCCAGCGCATACAATGTCTTTAAGAAAGTGTCTGTCTTCTTCTTCCCCACCGTCAAAGCCTCCAGCTCGCAATTCGCTTCAGCATCTTTTGACAGCTCAGAAAGCCTCAGCATCATCTCTAACGCACCCTCGTCAAAACAGTTCCATTCCAATTTTACATATTCTGTATGGATTCTATGCCTTTCATCAGACACCCAGTCTTCTTCTCCCAGAAGGTCCAACGCCGGAACAGCTTTAAAGCACCCTAATATCCTCATACCCGTCTCCCATTTCTACATATAAATTCTCGGGAACTCCCGGCAGACCACCCTGGGAACTCATTCCCACAGCCTGGAAAACAGTTTCGGAAGGGTCTGCCGTATCAAACATGATTTTTATTTTCTTAGCGGAATCAATGTTCCCATATTCATAATCCCGTTCGGGTCGAATGCCTGCTTCAGAGTCTTCAACATGTAATAGGAAGAGCCATATTCCTGTGTCACATATTTTGCCCTAGCTTTGCCCAGACCGTGATGATGTACGATAGAACCGCCGTATTTTAACACCTGTTCACAGATAATCTGGTTGATCCTGTCATGATATTTGTTGATCTCCTCCTCCGGTGCACAGTCAACAATATTGTAATAATATACGAAATACATATTCGTTCCATTAATATAGCTATGCGAAGAATGTCCTCCCATCAGAGTCATATCCGGTACTTCCTCCAAAATCCTGTCACAGGCAGTCCTGTAGATCTCATAGATATTGTCCCAGCTTCCTGATACCTCCGTAGTAATACCGATATTCTGTGTTGCCTTGATCTCCTCAGCTTCCTCTGCGATCTGCTCTGGTCCCCAGTTCAGACCTTCATACCATTTTTCTATTAACGCCGGATCAACCTCCTCAAGTTCAGGATGCTTAGACATCAGAGCCTTAATCCCTTCTTCAATCGCATGTGTGATGTTTGCCGGTCCTTCCGCCATCCAGATCAGGATCGCTTTTCCTTCCTCCAGCCATCCACTGAAATGCTGCTGTGCATCGGCTGCGTCATAAAGCCTTGCAAATGACGGTCTGTAGCCCTCTACCATAACCTCCCGCAGGCAGTCGAATCCCAGCTTCATCTTCTCATCATCCAGTTTATATCCGATGTAATGGTTGTTCTGTGGCTGCCATTTGAACAGCTTCATCGTAACCTCGGTAATAAAGCAGATTGCGCCTTCATTTCCGCAGATAATATGACGAATATCCGGTCCTGCCGCACGTCTTGGAATGTTTTTGATACGGCATATCTTACCGTTAGGGAATACCGCTTCCAGACCTACGATCATATCTTCGATTCCGCCATACAGAGTAGAAAATTGTCCGATACTTCTTGTAGCTACCAGACCTCCCATCTGTGCCAGCGGCTTGGACTGCGGAGAATGTCCGGTTGTATACCCCTGTTCTCTTAACATATCATCCAACTCCTGAAGCGGAACCCCGCACTGACAGGTTACCTGCATATTATAAGTGTCGACCTTTAATACCTTGTTCATTCCGGAACCGTCAATCACTACTGAGTCCTTAAGGGCTGTTTCCAGGCCTCCTTCAATCGCAGAATGTCCGGTTCTCGGAACCACATTAACCTCATTCTCGTTCGCGAATTTCAACACCTCTGATACTTCCTCAGCACTCATTACATAGACAACAGCCGCCGGAATCGGCTGTGTATATACCTCACATACCTGTTCGTATTTTCTATATCTGTCTAAACTGCTCTCTTTTAATACCTTTTCATCCGTGATCACTCGATCCTGTCCCAGAATCTTAACCAGCCCTTCTACTATCTGTTCTCTTGAAATAATTGCCATCTTCCCGGCTCCTTTCGATTATGCATCCTTTATTTGTTGACCATAAAAGAGAATTTTGCGCGCGAAATTTATTAACTTCTTAAAAAAGGTAATAAAAAAGAAAAGTAACCCAAACAACCATAAAAATGGCTGTCCGTTACTTTTCTCTAATCATCTCTTTCGGTAACTGCCTTTAGTTTAAATGTTATACTGCCTTTTGTCAATTGTTGATTTTTCATATTTTTCAATTCCTTAATTTGTGCATACTTTACATGTTTTTTCTTTTAAAATTGTTTTTATTGACTTTTTTGCACAAATAAATTATGATAAATTCAGTTACAAGAGATTAGAGAGAAGTAACGCCATCAGGCTGTACTTCTCTCTTTTTTTTCGTTACGAGCACGGAATGACCGCATACGGATCACTCCGCGCGAAGCAGAAACTCTCTCTTTTATCTGCTTTCATCCGGCGCATGACTGCAGCATGCCGCCAAAATGACTTTAAAAAGATCTTAAAAATCTGACAGGAGGATTCCAATATGGACAAAGCTTTTATTAAAAAGTATGGCACTCTGCTTCTTCTGGCTGCAGGTGCCGGAATTATCTTTCAATTACCTTATATCCGCGAGACATTCTATGTACCGATCCAAAATGCAATGGGGCTTTCCAACGCACAGATGGGGATGCTGTCTTCCGGCTATGCCACGATGGCAACCTTCTCCTATTTTATCGGCGGGGCGATCGCCGATAAGTTCTCAGCGAGAAAGCTTCTGACTTTCTCTTTCCTGGCAACCGGCGCTCTGGGACTTTGGTTTTCTACCTTCCCCGGCTACAACATCAGCCGTATCATTTTCATACTGATGGGAATCTCTACTATTATTACATACTGGTCCGCATGTATCAAGGCAACGCGTATGCTTGGCACAGAAGAAGAGCAGGGCCGTCTCTTTGGGCTTCAGGAGGGACTGAGAGGTGTGCTGAACGCTGTACTGGTATTCGCCATGACGGCCGCCTTCGCTCATTATACGAATGAGGTTGCCGGCGCCGCCGCCGCAATCCGTTTATGTTCCGTTGTCGTTATTGTAATTGGAATATTGAACTTTATCTTTATCGAAGATACAAAAAAAGAAGAAAATGCAGAATCCGTAATAGAAATCACCAAAGGACTGTTCAAATGTCTGCTGATTCCAAAGGTCTGGATTCTGGTTGGAATCATATTCACTGCTTACAGCATGTACGGTCTGATCGGATATGTTACAACATACGCTCAGCAGTTCTATGGACTTACCGCAACAACAGCTGCCACTCTGGGCGGTATTCGGTATCTACTCCAGGGTGTCGGAGGTATCGTCGGAGGCTTCCTTGCTGATAAGCTGCACTCACGTATTAAAGTAATCGTCGGCGGATGTATCGGACTGATTTTATCTTTCGGCGGCTATATTCTCCTTCCGGGTAATGCTTCGCTGTGCAACGCTGTTATCGCAAACTTCTTTATCGGACTTATATTTATCTATGCAGTGAGAAGCCAATACTTCGCAGTACATCAGGACGCGGGCATTCCGCTTGAGCTCAGCGGCCGTGTCTCCGGTATCTCTTCCGCACTTGGCTATATGCCTGATATGTTCATGTATACTCTGGTCGGAAGCTGGATGGATAACTATGGAAGAACCGGTTATAACATGACATGGGCATATGCAATGGCCGCTGCTGCTCTGTGTATCGTTCTTTCCTTTATTCTAAGCAAGGTTGTGAAAAAAGAGCAGAAACCTCAGGTATAACAAACAAATAACAGGGCTACTGCAAAATCTATTATTCTGCAACAGCCCTACATTCTGTATTAAATGTCTTGATCTTTCCTATCCGTGCATCTAAAATCTGATCGGTGACCCGAAGCAATCTTCTTTGAAAAAAACGGTTAAGTTCTGTCATCGAACTTAACCGTTACTTATAATGCAGAAGAAGAGACTCGAACTCTCACGGGAGTAATCCCACTGCCGCCTGAAGACAGCGCGTCTGCCAGTTCCGCCACTTCTGCATGTCTCAAGCATGATTAATAATACACGATTCCAAAGAAAATATCCAGTCTTTTTTTAATTTTTCTTGTACTTTTTTACATACACGCCTGAAACTATTGAAATTTTTCTGCTGTTCCTGCATCCACTTTTCGATCTCATTGGTATCACGAAATGGTCCGAAATAGAGTTTCGTATAAAACTTTCCGACCTGGATCGCGGTGCTCTCTTTAAACGGTGTGCTATCCACAAAGGAGTAATCTGTAAGGGAAGTCCCGTCCTGGATATATTCCTGATATCCGAAATCCGGTGCCGCTGTGACATTGAATACCTTTCCATTGCCCCCTGCTGATCCGATGCCTGGCATTCCTGTCGTCTCATCGCCCTAGGCAACGATCACAGTATTTCTTATCCGCAACATTTCTTAAAGTGCTGCCGATAGCTCCTATAAGCCATATGTCCGGATTTCCTTCTGCAAGAAGCGATCCACGGGAACTATTGCAACGATGGTCTTCTATCCCTGCATATTCACACTGTACCCGAATTGCAGGTCAGCTGATTCTCCCCGACCAAAGTGATCGTGACATCTATCTGTCTCTACTCCTTCCAGCACTTCGATGTTATTGGAAGTTGTCGTACCTGTGATCCGGTATCCTTTCGGATTCAGGCTTGTCTTATTCTATGCAAGACTGCCCCGGTGGCCCCATTTTTTGTGATCCGAATATCCCCCTGACTCACATCGAGAACTGTCTGCCCATCCATCTTTCTACTCACCGTCTAACAGTTCCGCAAGCTTTCTGGAAATCTCCAATACAATCTTTTTATCTCTCGGCCCGCAGTTTTCAATCACCGCGTCAAGCTCTTTCACAAAAATATCCTCTTTCATTTCCGGTGACTGATAACTGTCCATCAGCAGGTAGTCCACAGAAACTCCTAATACATTGCTGATCTCAACCAACGTGGGAAGTGAAACCTTTGTCTTTGCCGTTTCAATATTTGAAATATGGCTGACCGACAGATCAACTTTCTCAGCTAAATACTCCTGAGTCATGTTCTGTTTTCTCCTCACTTCTTTTATTTTCCGTCCCAGCGCTTCATAATTCATTTTCATACACTACTCCACTTCTTACATATTTATGAATCGAGAGCAACAAACTCATGCTTACATAAATATTTTCTATTTTTAAAATACATTTTTCTGTCTCTATTGTCTCCGTTATTTGTTTTTGTTAGAATAGCTTATATAAATAAAAATCATTTGCATAGTTTAAAAGGTGAATTTTATGGACAAAAAATACTTATTTAAGGTCTGGGTTCTGTGTACTTTTCTCATCTTTCTTTCTCTGTTCCTGTCATTGTTCCAATACAGGCAAAGAGAAAAATGGGCAAAAAAAGTCGTCGAAGGGTGGCGTATAAAATACCGTCCCTTCGACGATGATTCGTCAGAATCTTTATAATCTTTTCATGATCTCATAGCATCGGTTGGTCACATAGCCGGCCCATGTGTTCCCAACACAGTAGCACTGATTGACTCCTTTTACTGTGGGGCCGTGATAATAAGCCCCTCCCTTGACCAGATACTTTTCTTTCAGCAGTTTGGCAGTCATCAGAAGATTCTCTTCCTTAGTCGGCGCATTGATGCCTTTGGCGCTGTCAGATGTGACCCCGTAGCCTGTGAGGTTGTGATCCTCCCTGGCACGCCTGCTGGTCCCCCAGGCGCTCTCATGGATAGCAATGCCCATCACAGCGACTGCATTGACCCCATATTTCTTCTCACACTTATAAAATGCGGGAGCCTGTTCTTCAAGAGCGGAACCCTTCAGCATCAGACGAATCTCTTCCACTGACAAGTTACTTTTCTTCAGAAGATTCATCGGATCAAATACGCGGGGCTTATCCGCCTTCAGCTCTTTGATCTGCTTCTTGAGTGACCTTATCTTTTTCCCGCTCTTTTTCAGTTCCTTCAGCCTCTGCTCCTGTGTTTTGTCGCAGTTTAAAATCTGTTGGTCCAAATACTGCTTTAACTGGATCGTCTCTTCATCTTCAATGACATCCGCCACCTTCACTTCACCGGCTACATCGAAATTATAGTTTTCTGCGATGTCTTTGAGATAACCGTTCTTGGTCTTTACTGACAGTTCCAGAAGCAAATGATTGACTCTGTGGCCGATCTGAGTGTCATTCACGTCCTTCTTCACCCCGGTCAATGCCACTACACCCGGAATTGCCACACTGCCGCTCTGCTCATTCAGTGCCTGATAAAACTTCTGGATCTCTTCCTTTAACTTATCCGCATGAATGAGACTCTGCTCCAGGCTTTCTTCCCTCAAGAGCTGTCTTTTTAATTTTTCCTCTCTGGCAAGAGCTGTCTCTGATCTGACGGAAACAGACTCCTCCGGAGCGACGATCTTCTTTTCTTTCTCTTTCTTCTTATCTTTTTTCTTTTTTAGTTTCTTCTTGCTCTTTTTCTTCTTGTTATGTACTTTTTCTGTCTTTGCTTTGTCCCCCTTTTTCTCTGTGGCAGCCTTTTCTGAAGCCGTTGTAGGTTTAGGCTCCTGTGCTGCCGTCTGTTCTTCTGTGGTCGCCTCTGTCTCTGTTTCTGAAGCACTGGATGATGAAGTCTCAGCAGTGTCCTTTGCTTTATCCGGTTCCACGGCGTATGCCGGCACCGACACGCTCAGAGTAAGAATGACCATACATAAAACACCTGCGGCCTTTCTTAAAGCTTTATTCACGATAATACCCCCCCTTATATATTACCCATGATACATCGGCTGTCATAATTTTGCAACTCTCAGAGATGAATTCAGATTTTTTTAATAAATCTAAAAATCCCGGAAACCGAAGTCTCCGGGAAATTAATTTTATTCTTGTATATTCTTTTGTTACTGGATGATCCTTCTTGCACATACAGGAGTCCGGTAGAATGCATTTGAGACCTTGATCCCTCCTTTTGGATAAGGAGCTGAATTACTTGCATGCACAACCTGTCCACCGCCGATATAAAGGGCTACGTGGTTGATGCTTCCGCCGCTTCCGTAAAAGATAAGATCTCCTGCACGGAGATTACTTGTGGAAACTGCGACACCTTCAGAGGCCTGTGAACTGGACGTTCTGCTGATGCTGTATCCGAACTTGGCCAGGACCTGCTGTGTAAATCCGGAACAGTCGATTCCGTTCGAGAGGCTGTTTCCGCCGTAGCGGTACGGGTTCCCTACAAACTGCAGTGCGTAGTTCGCCACTCTTTTTCCTGTAGATGTTCCTGAAACGCTTGCAGATGCCGGAATCGATTCCCTGCTCTGGCTGCTTCCGGTGCTCTGCGTGTCTGCGGAACTGCTTCCTGATGACTGGACTGAGTTCTGAACAGTCTGCTGTTCCCGGGCTTCCCGGGCTTTTCTTTCTGCTTCCAGCTTTGCCTGGCGCTCTGCCTCGATCTGCTTCATAGATTTTGCTTTTTTAAATTTATATTTTACATCCACATAATCTTTTGAAACATATCCGGTTTCACCATCGACTTTTACCTTTGCCCAGTCACTGTTCTGTTTTTTCACCTTATAAGTTTCATCCTGAGAGACTAATGTCACTACATCAGCGTTTTTAGAAGCTTTTTCCCTGACCCTGAGAGTCTCTGTGGTGACTTTTGCAACCTTCTTAATATTTTTCTCTGCAAACGCCTGTATATCGTCTTCAAAGACAAGATAGTCATTTTTCGCATAACCGGTCACATCCCCAGATTTCACTTTAGTCCATTCTGTACCTTTTTTTACAATGGTCCCGAGTGCTCCTCTTTTCATCTTTCCTAAAATCTTGGAATCTGTATTCGGCTTCTTTCTTATGTTCAAAGTAGAGGAGCTCTTTACTTTCGCAACTACTTTATCGGCATACTTGCTCTGCTCCTGGTTGTTTTCTTTTTTCTGGTCCTCCGCTGCCGGCTTCGCTGTTTCTTTTGGTGCCGCATTTACAGGAGCCGATGTCAATATCATACCTGCCATGGCCACTACTGCGGCGGACAGTTTCATCTTCTTGATAATCATGTTTCCTCCTCAAATTCTAAATGTTACAATTTTGTTAAGTTCGTTGTTACAGGTGTTATTATAACACGCCCAGCCTCTATGTCAATACTTTTTAAATAACTTCGTAATAATTTCGTAATAAATACGCAT
>Ga0137302_10316_pt1 | contig 28248 bp, 32 predicted proteins | sample Ramsor2O_GlcNAcB_FD_97184 | JGI IMG/M metagenome (GOLD analysis project Ga0137302, IMG submission 97184) | Mouse cecal microbial communities from Vienna, Austria - N-Acetylglucosamine amended with D2O_GlcNAcB | ecosystem: Host-associated > Mammals > Digestive system > Large intestine > Cecum... | reverse complement strand
CTTCTATGCGATTAGACGCTGAACCTCTGATTTTGCGGTATCTATGGACGCATGAGCGTACCAGTTCATTGTGATACTGATGTTTGAATGCCCCATGATATACTGTAAATCTTTCGGGTTCATGTTCCTGCCTGCCAATCTCGTGCAGAACGTATGGCGTAGCGTATGCGGTGTGATATGTGGCAGGGGATTGTCCTCGTGGTGTTTGTTGTATTTCTTTACCATACGGACAAATAAGGCGTTGTAATCAATCGCCACTTTGGGATTGCCTTTCGGATTGATGAACAGAAAATCTTTGTATCCGTCTATCTCTATCAGTTTCCCTTTTGTGCGTTTCCTTATGACCCGTTGAAATGCCTGTATCGTTTCTCTGCTTAATGGAACTTGCCTTATTCCGTTCTTTGTCTTAGGCGTTTCAATATAATAGCCCTGTTCCTTGCTTTTTAATAACTGGTGGTCGATAACCACAACCTCATTCTTGAAATCAATATCGGCTACTGTCAGTCCGCACAATTCCGAGATACGAAGTCCAGTCTTTAACAGTATCAGCACATCATCATAATACTTGTGATACACGTTGTCCGTTTTGATGAATGACAGTAAGGCTTGTTCCTGTTCCTCTGTCAATGCGACTTTCTCTTTCGTATCATTTTCTAGGACTTCACTCAGCTTGAAATCAAAAGGGTTCTTCCTCACACAATCGTCCTGTATGGCGATATAGAATGACGCTTTTAACGAGCGTTTATGGTTGTTAATGGTATTGTAGGAAAAGCCCTTTTCTTTCATGCGTAACGCCCATTCCTTAGCGTCAGAGGGTTTTATCGTATCAATGCTCCTAGCACCTAACTTGTCCTCTTTTAATAACCGCATAAGTTGTTCCCGCTGTTTTTGTGTGCTTTTCTTCACGTTTGCCCTCTGTGCGTTCTGTTTGGCGTAGAGTTGGCAAAGCGTCATTTTCTTACCTGTGCTGTCGATACCGTCCTCAATATCCCGTCTTATCTGCTGTTCCAGTTCACGAAGTGAGAGTTTATCCCGTTTTCCCTTTGGTGTTGGGTCTGTGGGTGTCAATCTCCAGGCATACACATATTTTGTGTTTCCAAATGCGTCCACATATTTATATAAGTATTTCCCGTCTGTTCGTTGGCTCTCTCCAGTATGCAGGATACGTCCTTTGCTATCCCGTCTTTTTTCTTTCATGGTGTCTGCTCCTTTCCCTGTTGGAAAGAGCCTTGATATGACTTGTGCTCATCATAACACATACAAGGCTCATTTGCACTAGATAGCGTCCAATTTATCAATGACCTTTTCAAACTGTCGGCGTTTAATCTGTATGCGGTTGCCATTCATAATGAGCCAGCCAGCGTCCTTGTTTTCCTCTGCCAATCTTCTCAGCTTGTTTTCTCCGATACGGAAATATTTTGACGCTTCTTCAATGGTAAGGGTGTATTTTTCCCATACAGGAATATCGTTGCTGTTCATCAGATACCCCCTTTCCCATGTTTCGTGTCATACTGGATATAGGGGATAAGGTCGGTGCGGTCAATCCTCTGTAAATGAGCAGTTAGTTTACTGGAAAGGGAGTTGCTGTATCTTGCCTTATCCAGCATAGTTCCCACTTTTTCCAGTCCACCTAATGCGTCATGTTCTTCCAAGAAGTAAAAACTTTTGACCGCTGAAATCACGCCACCCTCTGTGAGCCATTGCTGTGTTTCTTCAAGGGAATTATGCTGTTTTGGTACTTGCAGTTTCAAGACTTCCACAGCCCCTAAAAAGCGTTCCCAAAACCGACACGTTTTCCATCTGCTCTTATTGCTTTCATTTCTGTTTGGCACGACAAAGCGCAGGTTGTTTGCCAGCAGTCCGAAAGCCAGTTCCCCAAGTTCCAGCGGTCTGTCCTTGAATGTCATGGCAAAGGCATGAGCCTTTTCGTCACGCAGTTGCATTTCTGTCCGTTTCCAGCTCCCCACTTCATCAAGCGACTTATTATACTTGGAACAGACTTCCTTATCCTTGTCATAAAAGCGGTAGGACAATCCCGATTTTCCAGCTCCGATATAGACAGTCTTTGCGGTGTCGAAATCATCAAACTTGCTTTCGTCAAACTTATAGCCCTCACTGTTTGAGATAAATTCCTCTTTTTCGCATTTCTTCTTTATCTGCTCAATGGTAAAGAATGGCTTTTCGTTCTTATCGTCAATGGCAATATCAAGTCTTGTGAAATGGAAGTTATCCAGTCCATATCTTCGCTCACAGCGTCCGAACATATCTGCAAAGGTCAAGCCCTTATCTTCAAGGATACGGTAAATATCATCACAGCCTTTTCCTGTCATGACGAGATAACAGCCAAGTCCCTGTGGGTTGTCCTCTGTCTTTTTTGCGTCCCCCGATACATAAATATCCCCAATCTCCCAGCGTGTCTGATAGGTCTTGAATTTTACGGTTGCTGGATAGACATTGAAAATATCAGTCGGTAAACCTAAAATGTGCATGATAACATCTTCTGCTGTTGTAGTTTCAAATACAATGCTGATGTAATCAATCTTAACGGATAAATTTTCGTGTGTAGTTATAGTGCATTTCTCCTTTCGTACTTCCCGATTTTTTTGCGGGGTATAAATTGCATTTTTTCCTTTATTTATCACAGTTTCTAGGTACTATGACATGTATACGCAGGGCGGTGTTACATATACGCCCTTTACGAACGCCTAAAGGCGTTCCCTTTCTTCCTGTGTCTGATCCGTTCTTAACGCTCACGAGCCTTTGGGAGGCTCGTGGCTAAACGGAACAGCCCCAGTCAGAAACCCGATTTTCAGTCTGATAGTCCATGCTTATTCATGCTATCAAAGTGAAAATATATCTTCTCTATGCTTACTCAAGCGTGTGATTGACCCTAGTGTGCTTAATCACTCTATCTAATACGATAATAACGCCATTAGAATTACTTGTCAAGAAGTTTTAATTGACTTTTTGATGTATATTAAGTATGATATGCTTATAAACACCAAGAAAAGCAACGAAAGGAGCGGTTATACTAAGTTATGGAGGGTTATATAAAGAAAATCAGTTTCTTAGGAGAGAACATACAGACCATAAGAAAACACAGAGGAATGAAACAACAGGAACTTGCAGACAAAATCGGTATCAATATGCAGAGCCTTTCCAAAATTGAACGAGGTGTGAATTATCCTACCTTTGATACGCTGGAAAAGATAATGGACGTGCTGGGTGTAACGCCCAATGAATTATTATCGGGAGAATGGAAGTATGTTAATCAAGCCGAAAAGGAAGTCTGCCAGTTTTTAAGAATTGAAGAACGACTAAATGCAGAACTAAAACATGGGCATTATGACAACTTCTTTGACAGCGAGGAAGAATGGCTGGAATATGAGCTAGAAAAGTTACGGAAATATATTACCGATTACATCAACGGGAAAAGCATTGTAGCGTCCGACCTTTATCCAATCAAAGAATTTATCCAGCATTTGAAGTTTCAAAAACTGTTAAACCGCTATGATGATTTATACAGTATGGATATGTTCGGGGAAAGCATAGAGGGACATAAATATAGGACACCTTATCAAGTCGTGAAAATGATAAACCCCAATTCAAAAGAAGATATGGAACTGTTACGGAAAGTATTGAGAAATAACCATTTTGATGATGAGGACGAGTAATCTTTTTCCTCTTGCGAGAAGATACAGCAAACAAAAAGCCCGATCAAGAGTGCAAGCACCACCAATGGTGGCAAGGCTCTTGACAGGGCTTTTTCTTTTCTGTGTTGGGTAATCAAGAGGAAGAAAGAAAACGTGTGCATTTTTAAAGATTAGAAAAATGATAAGGCTATAATGATTTTTATTGTGGCGGATATATGGAACTGTTATAATATGGGTATGAAGAAACGGATAAATTGAAATTTGTGGAGGAAAAAGATAATGGCAAAAGAAAAAGGTTCATTCAAAGAATTTCTATCGGCAATCGCGCCAGAACACCAAGCGTTTGTCGAGAAACTTAATACCAAACTTATTGAGCAGGGCTGTGACCTTGTAATAAAGGAAGCAAAAAGCGGTTACACCGCTTCATACCAACTAGAGAAGAAAACAGTAATGAATTGGGTGTTTCGCAAGACAGGTGTTTTTGCACGGATTTACGGAGACAACGCTGGAAAGTATGAGGATATAATCGCTTCGCTTCCTGCTGATATGCAAAAGAAAATGACTACTTCTCGTGACTGCAAGAGACTGATTGACCCTAATGCCTGTAGTGATACCTGTGTGAAAGGTTTTGTTTATGCCTTGAATGGCGACACACATAAAAAATGCCGTAATGACGGAATGCTCTTTGTACTGACAAATGAAACAGCGGAGCATATAGCTGGGCTGGTCTGTGCAGAGGTTAATGTGCGTAAGTCAGCTTTATAACGACAGAAAAGTTAAGAACAATAAATCCCAGTTTGACAACTTCATATCCATACACACCAAGCAGTTAGTCTTAGGATTGACTGCTTTTTTAACAAAAAACACCAATTTAGGTGTCTTTTAGTGTAATTTTTAATGTCATATCAAGGCTCATTCAATCGTGGTAAATTCGTGGTAAAATGAGTGTTTTTCTATACTTCAAAATGCTTGAAAGTGTAGTATTTTTGCGGATAATCAAAAATTAGATATAAAATTTAAGGGAAATAATATAAAAAATCAACATTATAAAAACATGGGTATAACGCCTCAAATGGATATATTAACATTTGAAGCGGAGAGCGTGGCGTTTGTTGTCTGCCAACACTTAGGGATTGACACTTCGGATTATTCTTTTGGGTATCTCGCCGGGTGGAGTTCTGATAAGGAATTGCCGGAATTAAAATCCTCCTTGCAGACAATCCAAAAGACGGCCCATGAAGTTATTGAAAACCTTGACAGGGCGATTCTTAAAAATATCATCAATATTGATATTTCCCAATGTATTGCTGATGAGCCGATGAAAATATCAAGTATAGCTGATATTAGACACCACAGGAGGTAAAACACATGACGGAACTGGAAACACTACAAGCTAAACATAGGGAAGAAGCAGCCCGGAAACGGGCAAAGCTCAAAGAACGAAAAGCCAGAGCACACAGACTGATTGAGCGTGGAGCGATATTGGAATCCGCCATCAATGAGATTTGTCCTGCACAGAATTTGACGAATGAGCAGGTGCAGGATATTGTCTACTATGCCATTCTTGCACCATCAACCATAACGTACATATCAGAGATGGGAGTATAATTCCCGTCTTTCTTATTAAGAAGGGCGCACTTATACACCCTCTGGGTGTGTGCGGCCTGCGGCGCTTCTCTACATCAATGTTCCCTCTCTCATAATCCCAACACAACCAATAACCAAAGACCCAACAGTGCCGATAGGCACATAATCAAAATCATTTACATCATAAGGAGTTGAATCACAATGGCAATTTACCATTTGTCAGTAAAAATTATAGGACGTAATGCAGGACGTTCTTCCGTAGCAGCCGCAGCTTACAGAAGTGGTGACATTCTCACAAATCAATATGACGGTCTTACTCACGATTACAGCCGCAAGAATTGGATTGAGCATACAGAAATCTTACTTCCAGACAATGCACCGAAATCTTTTAAAGACCGTTCTACTCTCTGGAATTCGGTTGAACTTGCAGAGAAATCTTCCAACGCCCAACTCGCCAGAGAGGTTGAAATTGCTTTACCGAAAGAAATCACATTGGACCAGCAAACAGCCCTAGTAAGGGCATATATTGAACAAAATTTCGTTTCACAGGGAATGTGTGCAGACTTCGCGATACATAATCCACCATTGACTGATAGCAAAAATAGGCCACTTGACATAGAGGGCAATCCTACCAAGACCCAGATAAAATGATATTCCAAAACCCTCACACTCACATCATGCTCACTATGCGTCCAATCAATGACCGTGGAGAATGGCAGCCAAAATCACAGAAATGCTATCTCTGCCGTAAAGATAATCGAGAGAAATCCATTCCCGCCAGTGAGTTTAAAGAAGCAGAATCCGAAGGTTGGAGAAAGCAATATCAATACAGAGTTGGCAAGAAAAAAGTTTGGCTTACAGAGGAATCAGCAGCCAGACGGGATTTAAAACAAATTAGCAAAGAACCAAAATCAGAAAAGGCAATGAATCCACTCATAACGGACTGGAACTCAAAAGATTCCCTTTTTCGATGGAGAGAATCATGGGCCAGTATGTGTAATCAGGCTTTAAGAGATAACAACATCAATCAGCAAATAGATCACCGTTCCTATGAATCACAGGGCATAAACAAAGTTTCGTCTGTTCACCTCGGACCCTCCGCTTATCAGGCAGAAAAACGTGGACAACACACAGAATTAGGAAATCTCAATCGTGGAATCGCAGAGGATAATATATTTTTAAATAATCTTGAAGAACAAATCAAACGCATGGAAGAAATGGAAACAGAACATTTGAACCAAATCAACGCCAAGCTGGAGGGCTTACGCTCAAAGTATATCGCCTATGCCTATGAGCGGTTGACGCTCTCTGCCGCCGTTTCCACCATTGAGAATCAAAAAAGGAACGAAGCAGTAATAGCCAAAACCTATGCAGAATCCATGGAACAGGTTACGGTGGCCCTTGAAAATTTCCTGAAATCCCTTGACTTAAAAAAGCAGGAATTGGAGTTATGCAGCCCATTACAGGTCAAGAAACGAAAGGAATTAATTGAAGAAATAGCTAGGACAGAGATAGAAGTACAATCTCTATATGACCGCAGGGAGAAAATTTTCAAGGCATATAAAGCAGATCCTTCCGACCCAATTTTTCCGGAATTTATAGAAACGAAGAAACAGAGGATAGCTTTCCTTAGAAGCGAGCAAGCTAAAATCAATACAGAGTTTTGGCAGTTGGTGGAGGATAACAAGGAGCGGTTAAAGGAGTTGCGGAGTTTACACTATGCGAAACGGAATCAATGGGAGAACTTCACAAAACGCAAGCTAAAAGAGCATTATCAAGATAATTATAATCAATCTACATGGGAAAAAGCCAAAGCACAGGCACCAGATATTTCAGAGGTGGAGGGAACTGGAATCAGGAATAACAAATCTCACAGGAGATAAAAATAAAATTGCAAAACGTATGTTCTTGTGCTAAAATGGATATTAGGAAAGCACTCACGACAGGAGTGGCAACCTCCCAAACCTGTAAAACCGGTTCGCCGGAATACATAGGATAGGAGGTAGCGCCCATGACAGCATACGAGATTATTTCAATCTTTATAGGGATATTGGCTTTGCTGATGTCCTTTGGTAGCTTGATTGTTGCGATTATCGCCTTTCTCGATAAGAGAAATAAGCGTAAATAAAATGCCCACCCTGTCTGGTCCACAGGGTGAGCGTTGTCCTAACGGACATTAACTAAACCTTTTGGGAGCATCCACTTTTGGAGTGGGTGCTTTCTTTTACACTTTTATTATAATCAATCCGTTCCCTAAATTCAAGTGATTCTTTGAAATTTCCGTCTAAATTCACACGCCGGCGAGAGCAAATCACCTATTTTGCACCTCATATCCATCAAAACCGCTCTATTTTCCAGCTGCCGCCCATGAAGCAGCCCTCGAATGAATTATCAGCCGATTCAACATAAAACATCATAGAATCAGATAGTAAACGCTTTTCTAAAATGTGTCTGATTCTGGTAAATGTTCACAGACTTTTGCTCCTTGTATTCAAAATACAAAAAATCTATTCGTCAAAATCAACGGCTCTATATGGGCATTACTTTATATATAGAAGAAACTCCTTTGTTCATAAGGCATTCCAGTAAGTAAAATAAATCCGATTTTCCGTCTTTGCATAGGTTGCACAGGCTCCCAAAAAGTCAATGCGCTTTTTACCTGGGTTTATCCGAAATAAAAAGTCTAGCTCTTTCATAAGTTGTCCGGCTATTCAACCAGTGGGTCACCGCTGGGCCATCAAAACACAGCAAAATCAACGGCTCTAGCTAGCTTTCCGCCTATGATTATTAGGCGATTTCCACGGCTCTATATAAAAATCTACAGACCCAGAGCTGAATTTTCAGCAGTTCTCCCGGCTGTTCATGGTCTTTTCCGGTTGATAAAATTAAAGTGGCGCCAATATATTTTAAAGGAGGTGTTAGAGATAGAGCAATACAACTACATGGACAATGAGGATATTGCGGATAACATTCTGGTGGAGGTCGAAAACCTGGACAATCGGCAACGACTTGCCTTGCATGAGGTAATCCGGAAAATCAAACGTGATTCAGAGGCGGAAAAGACAGTTCAGCATATGAAATGGTTTGATGAAGCTATCCTTCCGGCATTAAAGGAGTTTGCGCAAAATACCTTTACAAATCAGGAGGTACAAAGAGATTCGGAGGGCGTTATCACAGCCTGTTTACGTAATAAGAAAGGGTTTGATATTTCAGAAAATTGTCACTGTTTATACATGGCTATGCTTATGGCGGTACAGATATGTATAGATTCAGATGCGGACGAGGCCGTGTTAGCACTGACCTATGACTGCCGGAAATTTGTTGTTTAACACAAGAGGGAGCCGTTAGGCTCCCTTAATCTCTCGTATATTTAATCACATCGTCAACCTCACATTCAAGGAGATTGCAAATATAATTCAACGTTTCCATAGTTACATTTTTATTCTGTTTTAGAGAATCCAGCGTACCTTTGCTGAATCCAAACTCATTAATCAGCTTGTATGTTGTGATTCTCTTGTGTTTTAAGGTTTCAAAAAATGGTTCGTAGGTTATCATATGAGCCCGTCCCTCTTTCAGTGATAACTTTATTTTCAATGTCAGATACATATTGCACAATCCCGGCATGCCGGGTATAATATCTGTATGAGCAAACCAAGATGGATTCTCTTATTATTAACAGTTGTTCTGTTATCATGTACCCTTGAAGCGTCAAGTAAACCAGTGGAGGAGGTGCAGCCAGACACAGGCCAGAGATTTAAAATTTATCAATCCCTGATTTCTTCACACCCGGACAGCAGGGACACGACCCTTTGGGTGATGTTATGCACAGACGATTTGAGTGATTTAGAGATGATTTTTGAAGAAATAAAATTATTTACAGAACATATGAATGGAGTGTCAAATTGTTTGACTATTTATCTGTACAGGTCTAAAATAGATTTAGAAAACAGTACCGAATTAGGAACTAATATATATCAAAAAGGAGATTAATATGAAAAAAAATATTTTAGCTGCTGTTCTTGCAGCAACAATGGTAATGGGAACAAGTATGACATCTTTTGCAGCAGGCTGGCAACAGAACACAACTGGCTGGTGGTATGGCACAAATGCAGACAATAGCACTTGGTATAGTAATGGCTGGCAGTGGATTGATGGAAAGTGCTATTACTTTGATGGTAATGGTTACATGCTCAGCAATACAACAACTCCGGATGGATATACAATAGATGGCTCTGGTGCTTGGGTCATTAATGGAGTCGTTCAGACTCAGGGAACTGGTACAAAGACGAATACAATTTATCCGTTAGCAGGTATGTTAGAGCAGCTTGGACTCAATGTTACTGGTGTAGAAGGTTGGAGTGATATGAATGACAATATGATAAATGGTCCATATCTTCCATCAACAGGGAAATATAGATACACGAACTTTGGCGAGGCAAGTCTCTCTGCATTTGCTTGTGCTTTGTCAGGAACTCCATATCATGATTATTGGAATGAAGTAACTGATCCAGTTCAAATTATCGCTGGATTCAATGGCGTTTCTTATGCAGAAGCTCAGCAGATGGTGGGTATTGTTAGGGACTTTCTGAATTCCTTTGATTGGAAGAATGCAGATGATATGACAAAAGCAAGTAAGGCAGCCGAATTAGTAACAAATGGGAAGTCTTATTCTTATCAACCAGCTCCAGGATATGTCTCAGCAATTTTGCTTGATAATGCTGGTGCATGTAATGACTTTGCTGCAACCTATCATTTACTAACAAGACTAATGGGAATGGATTCGTTACATGTGATAGCTCCTAATCATGAAATCAACTATGTTAAAATTAATGGAACATGGCATGAATTTGATGGGTCTGCTGCTGCAAAATATCAAAGAGCGTTTTTCTTTAGTGACATTAATTCTGGAAATTTTGGAAGTATTACTTATCCATCCGCTGAAGCCAGAGTCGAATTGGGAATTCAATAACAATCATTAAAAGCTCTCGAAAGAGGGCTTTTTCTTATGATTCATCGCTGAACAGGTGTTGACTTGAAAACTATATTAAATCCGTTTGAGGACAATCATTCTTTTCAATCTGAAAATCTTTCTTAGAAAAAACTCATGATCAGAGAAATGGAGGAATAAAATGAGTAAGCAATATTATCTTGTTTCATCAAATAGCGAACCAACTCCAGGTTTAAAAGAAAAGGAACTAATTCTTAACGGTGTAAATGCTTATGATATTAAGGAGTTGGTTCGACTGGAAGAGGATAAAAGAATATTTATAATAAAAGATGAAAATATAGAATTCATAAAAGACAGAAACGAATCAAGATAGGGTGTTCGGCTCGATAGTTGCATGTCTTTTTTCTGGCATAATAGGTTTCATTATTGGAAAGATATATCTGATTTTTGCCAATAATCCAACAATTGATTTATTGTGTTTCAATAAAAATAATGGAAATATACTCACGGTAGTTAGCCTGATTTTTTCATTTATAGGTTATATAAGAGATATCATATCTGTTTTTGAAGATAATGTTCGTATGCGAGAAATAAAACAAAGCTAATTCCTGTTAAATATACTATACGACTAAATAAAAGGTTGCATTTACTGTCTAACGGAGTAATAAAACAGGCAAGGATTGCTGGATAGTGAATTATAATTGTGACTGTAAGCCAAATCGTAGAGATTGTATTTTCAAAGAAGTTCTGTAAATGTTTAATCATATAAATCACCTTTTTATTTTTAGTATGATAGAAAAAACAAAGATATCCCAAGAGAACTTTTTTGTATTGGTCTTTTAAACAAAAGTACATTAATTATAGTGTCTAAAAGCGTCCCATAATTATTTTAATACAGAAATATGGAGCCTAATTTACTTATTAGCTCTCATCTGGTAAAATAAAATCACAGATGAGAGCATAGAGATATGTTGTCTTCTGTGGAGGAGATCAACATGTTTAGAATATTAAAAAGATTACTTAAAAAATCAGATGCGGAGAATAAATCTCTGAGTGATGAATACTTAGAGATTATAAAAAAGTTCGGAGAATTAGGGATTAGAATACAAGATATTGAAACGCTAGAAGTTAGTGTATGGGAAATCATATATAAGAGTTTAGTTTCATTGTATAAAAAATACCCAGAAGTATCGGTAGGCTTTATTAGAGAAATAAACTTTAACAAAGTAAGCAATGGTGTTGCAATGACTTATTTTCCGCTGGTTGAACCTAATTGTTATGATACAACAAATGGTGTATTTATTGCATTAAACAGACACTACTTTTTAAATGTCGAAAAGTTTAAAAACATACTTTATAAAACAGGTCTTCCATATGAGGCAGGATATGAATTTTCAATAGCCCACGAATTTGGACATATTATTGAATTCCATTATTGTATTAAAAACAAACTAATCCCATTTGGAGCAAGTATTCCAGAAGACGAATATGAGAATATATTACATCAATATGATCAATATTATCATTTGAAAAACAACAAAAAAATTATGATATATTATATTCCTAAAGATATATACAATTATATAAAGTATAGCAATAAAAACATTGTAACCAATGGAATAGTTCCAAAAGAAATAGAAGAGAAATTTAACATATGTTGTCGCTGGATGAATATAGAATTTAATTATTTATTTGATGTAAAACATTACAATTGTGTTGGAGGAAAAAAATTAGGATTAAAACCATCATTATATAATAAAGATAACCCAATAATAATCATTAGAAAATCAAGTCGCGATAGAATTTCATTTAAAAAAACTATAGTCAAATATTAAAATCTGATTATATTATAAATTACGATGAAAATTTAGCAGAAAAATTAGCCCTAATTAAGTCAGGAGATTATAAAGAGTAGATAACAGGATGCATAAGATGAAGAATGATAGGTATGAGCAATTAAAAAAGATAACATGTTTTAGTCCATTAGGAAATTTACTAATTAAAAAGAATGCATCAGCAAAACAGTATAAGTTATTTACCAGAAAAAAAATAAGTATGAAGTTAACATGAAATATTGTATGAACTTTGTTGGAGTTTATAAAAACTAAGAAACATTCCGTTTGTCTCATATATAATACAGCAAGGAGATGTGCATATAGAATAGCTTTTGCCATAGAAAAAACGTTTGAAACAAAACCATGCATATTTCCATAAAATCCATCATATTAATTGCAGAGAAGCAGTAATCCACTACCTTGACTTCACACACCCATTATGTTACAATGTAATTGAAAAAGAGACAGCGATGGTTCTGCTGTCTCTAAGGACGACGACAACTATTTAGAGCAGTTGTCATCAGACCCATCAGATGCCGGCAAGCTAGCTGATGGGTCTTTTTTTGAGTCTTTTTTACTTCTTATGTAATCCTTACAGAAATTTACAATCGTAATAGTTCCTGCAGGAATACCAATAAGAGCTGATATGTATTCTATCCAACTCATTGACCCAACTCTCCTTTCTTTGACGTTTACACGCCTGTGGAAAGCCCATAAGAATGAATCTTCCAAAGACGTGCAAACCCTTAGTCCAGAGTTAGCTTGATTTAATCTGATGTTTTCAGTCCTCTAAATCCACTAAGTGGAATATCGCGAACATCATAATTATACACGATATTAGTTTTCGCTACAAGCTATAAATGATTCCAAACTTCTTTTTACAAATAAAAAACAAGGCAAATTCATCTTCGATGAAGTTTGAACCTCAGTGAAACTGAGTTTACATACATCGTTTTGATATATACCTTGTTTAACATTCATATCAAAATTATTTCATCGTAAAAAACTATCACATCTCTAATTAATTTCTCATTTGTACATCCTGTATCTACGGCAATTCTTCGAATCAGATTTTCATCAAAGTTATAATTCACCGCATAATCTAAGCGATGTATCCATGTGGGATGAAACAGAGGCTTTTCTATTTTTGTATCTTTAATTTTTATATTTTTAATATTTATTTTATATTCAATTGAACTTATGAAGTCTTTTCTACAACCATCTATCATTTTATATGCACCAAAGAAATCACAATTAGTTTCAATAACCCAACTTAAAAATCGGAAATTCCTTAGATTACAAATTCGATTATATTGCTTTTTCTTATGACCGAGTTCATGACCTAATGTTACTAAAAAAGCGTTTTCAGTCTCATTATCGTTATGGGTAATAATTCTTACAGCCCATCCACCACTAACACATATTATTTTATAAAATGATGAATTTGCATTTATATCAGATAAAAAGAAAGGAATTGTTGTAAATACTAGTTTATTTTCACCTAATTCTGACAATCCAACATATTTATTTAATATTGAAATTATACTTTTATTATCTAATTTCGTTTTTCTTTTTACATACCATTTAACAATTGGTAAAATCATTTTAGTGCTCCTTTATAGAGCATTATACCATAAAAATTATTTTAAACAATATGATATGTAAGTTGATATAATTAAAGATATTTCTATCAATATACAATCTACCGGAAAAGGTGGATCAAATTCATAACTAACAATTCCAAACTGATACAAAATCCATAATCCGAACCTTAAAATAAATACAAGTGAATATAAAAAAGTTATAGTCAAAGATATCCAAAATATAATATTCATCAGCATTCTTTCACCTTCTATTTTTATTATGCAAGATAATCCAATACAGGTACAAATAAAAACTCATTAGATTGAAATTCTGATGAGTTTTTATTTTGCATTTCTGTTACATCTGACATTATTAATTTAGACGATCAAAATTTCATTTAGGAGGTTACGATATAACAATGTTAAAAAAACTTAAATTTAAACAGATATGTGCGGGTCTGTTATCGCTTACATTGCTGACGATGGCTATCATTCCGCATATTGGAAAACAAGAAACAAAGGCCTTTTCGTCCGCGTATGGAGTATGTATTGATAATCATAATGCTAGTACATCGGGTGCTTGGTCTAAAAATGATAAATATAGTAATAAATTATTGGATATGAATGCATATACACCAGGAACAGATGAATATAAAGCTGCTCTTACTACGAATGTTGAACGTCTACACCAATACATTGGTTCTGATGAGCAAATCTTAAAACTCTATTGGTCAGCAATCGCTACTTGGGTTACTAATGCAAAGGCATTTAACGGAAACGATTTAGCTGGAGCTCAATATTGGGCAAACTATGCAAGCGTAGGATATCAAAATTCAGTCTGGCATAATTATGCTCCTGAATTGACAACTGGTTATAACTTTGTGCCAATGACAGAAGCAGAATTAGGTACTGTTTTACATGGATTAGCCGGTCAATCAATTATTGACCGAGACCCATTTCTTTCTATGCTTGTTAATCCTGAAACACTTTTTAGCTCTGATTGGCAGAAAAAGCCTCAAGCTCTTCCGAGACTTAGCAATGCATGGTTACAATCTTATGATTCTTATCAAGCAGGTGAGAGCGGTCGTGGACAATGGCCAAAAGATTCACCTGGGCATGAAATTTCACTACTTGAAGGAGAATATCCAACAAAGGAACAAGTTCAGATAGCCGCTTTGGATATGGAAACAAATGAAGCATATAAAGTTAAAGGTGAAACTGGACACTATAGAATTGAAATGACTGAAGACTTTTTTAATAACTGCGGTAATTTAATGGTATGGGATGAAAGTATTCAATCATGGAGATCTATGAATAATGGTGCTAATGGTTGGGAATGTAAATGGATTGCACAAGAAGGGTATTGGGCATATGATTTGACTTTTACTGGTGGAAATAAACCTCAACCACTATTAATGTATTTTGAAATACCTCAAAACTCAATTGCCGATGCAGGAGCAGTAGGTTATGATTCACCAGTGGAATTTGCGGCGGCCTATCTTAAATTATACACATGTGATTCCTGCGGAGGAACTCATAATTCAGGGCATTTGGATCCATCAAAGCATCAGCGGCATGTAGCTTTTAATCCTCAAAATTCAATCCATGTCTACCCTTGTTTCCGCCTTGGAGACCCAGTTACACTACCAGGTAATCCAGACACAAGCTTATCTTTTAACATTTATCGTCATACAGAGGACATGGAATCAAACTACAACGTCCAATTGGATAAATACGTTTACGAGACAGGAAAACCTCTTGAAAACTCCATCTTTGAATTATATGAACGATTCTATGACAAAGATGAAGTGAATTTAGAGAGAGATGGAGCGGTTGAGTTGTATAAAGGTGGAGATGATACTTGCAAACAGATACAATCGTAATATAAAACAATTACGATTGACTGTTTGAATGCCCAGATTGGGTATTGGCAAAGTAAATATAAAAGTCAGATTGTGATGGAAGACGGTTTTAACCGCCGTCCTCCTTATCTATGTTCTTCCATTTTCCAAATCAGGTAATCTAAATCAAAACTCTCACAATCCATAGAATCCACCATATCTATGTAAATCGGAAATTCTTGTTCTGCTGGTTCCGTGCTGTCCGGTTCCAAACGATAAGCAATCAGAATGGCAGTTCCGTCTTGCAAATAAATTCCCTGGATTCCATAGTTATTAACGATATATAGGCGGCCAGTGGGAGTAACAAACTGGATTCCGGTTGACGTACGTTTGGTTAAGTTGTGGATATTCAGGTCCATTCCGTTTTTTACTCCCTGTTGATATTCATTTTCTCTGACAAGACGGAGCAAGATATATTCCAGACCCTCATATTCGATTGGTGATAGATTTCCATTCATATGTAAAATTCCTTTCTTTTGATTGGTTTTGGTTTTCGAGCAGATATGTTTTATATCCCTTCAGCTATAGTTAATATGGTGTAATCGAGCGTTTTTGTTGACGGAGGATTGAAGAAAAAACCACCAAAGATTCATGGCGAAAATTGGCTATATTGTTGGTTGACAATGTGCAGTTCTTTCTTATCATGTTAAGTGACTTTGAATCTGTAAAACCCTTAACTGGATAAAGGACTTTTAAGGGTGAATCTGCGTTTTCAATGTCTGGGTGGATATTTCATCAATCCTTAATCAAAACATATTTTATTAAGTGAAAATATTGATTGCATTAAGTTTGGCTGGACGACCTTTTAACTCTCGCATATACATAATGATTCGTTTTTCAAAAATGTAAACCCAAAAACAGAGAAATAAAAAATATTTTAAAATCAGGCGTACAAATGAGTAGCGAACTGTCATAATATTAGGTTCAGGATTTTTCTGTGCTGAATGGTGGAGAAAAACAGGAATGACGGGTGGTGTAAAAACCCACTCTGTAAAAGTCTGCAATCACTGATGAAATAAGGGTTTGTAAGTGATTTGCTGATATTGCCCTTTTATTTATAGTACTTATGTTGATATGGAGAACAAGGAGCAAAGCATTTATAAGGTGATGTGTAGTTGTGTCTTTGAGCAAAGCAAACTTAGGAGTGGACACAAACAGGGAGAGAACGATTATCATAGAGCAAAGCTAACTGTGAGAGGAATCTATCTGTGAGAAGTATCATACAAGGAGAGAACAATCATAGAGCAAGGGCAATACAGACAGCATCGGAGCGGAAGAATCCTCCCTCTACTGCCTGTCGCTTGGCGAAAAAAAATCAACATGCAGGGAAGCAGACAACACCTCCACATTTTTTTTGCGTCCGGCGAATACAATGCTTGTTAAAGCGGTTGTATTAATGCTTTGGCTCCCAGTAATGGTGTGAACTTCTAAGATAGTGTCAACTCTCTATTAATTGTTCTCTCACAGTTTGCAAGGCTCTATGTATATATACACATAAAGAAACACAGTGAGTATAGAACTTAATCCATAGTTCCTGTGTCCAAATTCATTTAATCTTATCGGAGCAGTCCTGAATCCGTTTTTGTGCCACCTTAAAATAATCCTGGTTTATTTCATATCCAATATATTTGCGTCCTAACTCCATACAGGCCACCGCCGTTGTCCCGGAACCCATAAAGGGATCAAGGATAATGTCATCCGGTTTGCTGCTATTGGCTATCAGGTTGCGGATTATATTGAGTGGTTTAATCGTAGGGTGTGGATAGTCTTTTTTATCTTGTACGTTTAATGGTTGATGATAGACTGTTATTGCTGTTTCGTAGGAAGTAGGCTGACAGTGACCACCTTTGCGGAAGTATAGACAATACTCTTTATCACTCAAATACTTGTTATGGAATGTCGGCGGTGGATTCGTTTTCCACCAGATAATCACGTCAAAGGAACAACTTAACTCACCCACGAAAAAATTTAAGTATTTCGGGATTTGAGCCTTGTTGCACCAAATGTAGCAATTAATCCGTTTCATAACCCGCACCAACTCTGGGAGGATAGAAAAATCCAGGCCAACATCAAGACCATTCTCTTTCAGCAAATTGTTAATTGGTTGGATAGTATGTGACAGGCGGGAGTGTCCTCCTGCCCTGGTACTTTTTATCAGATAGGGTGGATCAGCCATAATCAAGTCTATGGATTTATCAGGTAGCCGTTTTAAACCCTCCAAACAGTCCTCACAGTAGATTTTATCAGTCTCCATCATAACATCTGACATGGCTCCTTCTGGACACTCTCAAACACGCCTGACGCCACTATCTGGTGGGCGATTGCTTTTAATACGGGTACGCAAACAGTGTTTCCGATCTGTTCGTATGCTCTGGCTTCTGGAACAGGGAAGATAAAAATTTCCGGGTATCCCATAATTCGCTTACATTCGTTTATTGTCTATCTTCGCACCCGCCCATCTATGTGATAGGCTTCGGTTCCGCCTGCTGGCCCACGGCTTGAAACTACAAAAGTCGGAGCAAGACCTTTAATACTATAAATTCTTCTGCCCTGTGTTATGTTTCTGATGTAGCCCATTCTGTATGTGTCCTTTATTCGCTCTGTAATGTCTGGCTTGTAAAAAACAATATCTGGGCTGTCTATGTAGTAATGCTCGTCAACGTCCTGATCGAGATAATCCTCAATCGCAACGTCAGATACAAATGGTTCAGGGAAAGAAAAATTGATATTCAGGTCCTTGCGGAAGCAGACAAAATAGATACGCTTGCGAATGGTAGCGCAGCCGAAGTCACTTGCTTTTAAAATCTGGTAATGCACATCATAACCAATTCCTTTTAACAGCTCTAAGATAACTTTCAATGTGTTTCCACCATCATGACGAGCCAAGTTATCTACGTTCTCCAAAAACAAAACGCTGGGCTTATGGTATTCAGCAATCCGGGCAATCTCAAAAATCATCAGCCCTCGTGGATCGCCAAAAGCACGCTGTTATCCAGCCAATGAAAATGACTGGCACGGAAATCCGCCGCACAGTACGTCAAAGGGTGGAATGTCAGCAGCACTAATCTTTGTAATATCTCCGGCGGGCATATCTCCATAATTTGCCTGATACGTTTCTCTTGCCCGTTTATTTTTATCAGAGGAGAAAACGCAGATTCCGTCCACATTCTCCAAAGCCTGCCGGAATCCTCCAATCCCACAGAATAGATCAATAAAAGTAAAACTCATAAAAACACATCTCCTTTGCAATTCAGGGATAAAACCCTGTGCAAATAAGATGTAAGATGGGAGCGGAGAAAAAGGCTTAAATTGCCATAGAAGGAAATATGTTGTATAATTTTAGAATAGAAATAAATTCAATACACAGGAGAACAGCATATGGACGGTGTACTGTACCACTTTACTTGCAGAGAGCATTTAGAAGAAATATTGTCATCTCAATACTTAAAACTGACAGATAGCAATATAATTACACCAGACGGAACACTGGAAACTGAACGGAGAAGTAAAGCGTATAAACCAGTTGTTTGGCTAACCGATTCAGAATATTCTAATAATATTGGATTGGAAGGCTCTGTGGTTGACAAAACAGAAATTAAGATAACTGTCTTGAAAAAAGACTATATGGTACGTTGGGAGGACTGGGAACCACAAAAGGAAATGGAAAAGGCATGGAGAAGAAGATTTTGCCGTAATCAAAAAGTATCAAGCTGGTATATTTCTGAACAGATTATACCATTTTCTGATATTTTAAGAATTGAGAATAGATATGATGGGACAGTCTATTATGGAGAGCCGGACCCAAAACGCAAGGAAGTTCCACATTGCCATGAAGACGGTAGAAAAATATATCCGAATGACCCATGTCCATGTGGAAGTGGTAAGAAATTCAAAAAATGTTGTGGACGTAATAGTGCAGGATAAAAACCATAAACTTTGTGCAGATTCCCGGCTATACGCCATTTTCCAATCTGTTATACTGTAGTCAGTGATTGAATTAATCCTGATTACTTGTGTTATCTTCCCACCGGCTTCACACTCACTGTCCAGCCGAAAATAGAACAAAGTAAAACACAAGCAGAAGTATCAGGACTTAACAATCCGGGTACTTCTGCTTTTTATTTTCCGGTTTTTCACTCCCGGTCCCATCTGCCGTTTGCCCTTAGTTTTCTCTCTGTTTGCAAAACGAAGAAAAAGCAAATCAGAAAGAAAAGCTGAAAAGAAAAACACCCGGAAACAACGTATTTACAAGGAAAATTCAACCTCAAAACCAATGCGAACACATTTTAACCTGTTTTTGTTCCTGTCTTTTTATTGAGACTGTTTCAGACAGTGAGCCAATGCTGAACCGGAAAAAGAGCAGAGAACAAGGCAGAAAGAATCAAGTCTGAATATCTAAAAAGGAAGAAAAGAGCGAAGAGGGAAAAGACTGTTTTCAGTGGGACAAAAGGTTAGTTTTCATTTGCACTTTGACAACTTGTTGTTTCCTTCCCACCGGCTCTCAACCTTTTATCCATGAAGCCTGTCAGAGTTTGGACAGGGAGAGATATCAGTTTGTAAGCCCGGTCGATATTCGGAAAGATTATTTTGATGTAGAGTGGGCCACAGACTTTGTGTTGCACCTTGCAGATGGGAGCGTTGGAATCCGTGAGGTTGTTTCGGAAGCTATGTTATCAAAGAGAGCGAACATTGAGAAGTTGGAATTTTCAAGACGGTATTGGTCTGGTTCTAAATCTGTTAAGGATTGGAAAGTTGTACTCATAGAGAAAGGAGCGTAAAGAAATTTACATCATGGACAAACAGGTACGGAATGAGAAAATCAAGGAAATTGCAGAGCGTGAGGAAACCACAGTGAAGCGGATACAGAAATTATATTTCCGTCATCTTGCAGGGCGGTCGCTGGTGGAGGAAAGGAAGCTGCCAGAAAAGCAGGAGACACAGGAGCAGAAAGATTTTCGATGGGCGGTTGATACGTTTTACTATTCCGCAAAGAAAATGAGTTTGCGAAGTGCCTACGATATGATGTTGCTTTCCAGATACACGAACGCAGACGGACGGTTAAGGGAGAATCACCCATCATGGCACTGTTTCCGTCATTACTTCTATGAGGGTGGCTATAACGTAAAATCCAGATCAACAATCGCCAGAAACGGATTGACTGATTACCAGAGAAACAAACGCCCTCTTTTTGGTTCTGCTATGAGTTGGAGGGATAAAATTGGAGCGTTTCAGATGGACGCAACACAGGCAGATATTTACCTTGTGTCGAGCGTTGATAAGTCGGCTGTAATCGGACGTCCTAATATCTATATGGCGGTTGATACTACTACACAGTTAATTGCCGGAATCTATGTGGGACTAGATGCAGGAGAACAGGCAGTAATAAACTGCCTTGCAAATGCAGCCACAGACAAGGTTGAGTTTTGCCAGAAATACGGAATTGATATTAAACCGAATGAATGGCCGAACACGGGCATATGACAAAAGAGGAACTTTTCAAGACAGCAAAAGAAACTGTACTCCACGACCGTGTGTTTACGAGTTTGACGGAACTGCTTTGAAAATGGCTGGTGACAGTCTGAAACTGGAAAAAGATGGACTTGCAAATACAATTATACATCACAGATCAAGATAAATTGACTTATACAAAATTTTAAAAGAGGTACAAACACATGAACAATAGAGATGCCACTCAATCCATGAAATTCTGATAGTACCAAAATCAGAAATGGACGATGTGTCAGAAAAAAGGACAATAAGATTAAGGAACTCACAAAGAAGCTGGAGACAGGCGTACCCACAGACTGATTGAGCGTGGAGCACCGAAGGGAACAGATAACTTTCAGGTTCTGTTTTGATAGCCATCGCAATGCAGTACTTTTCCAGCATCGTTGTTAAAGCTGCATCCATCGGGACAATACGCTGCCTGCCGTTCTTGGCGTGACGGATCAGGATAGTCATGCGGGAAAAATTTACGTCTTTTACTCTTGCGGAAAGCGGTTCCCCCAATCGGAACCCGCAGCCCAGGAGCAGCCGTAGCAGCATACAGAATTCCATATCTGTCTGACGTATTTTCAGATCAGCATGCTTGTCAGCCCAGTTCTCAGCATTGGCTAACAGCATTTGTATTTCCTCGTCCGAAAAAATATATGGGATATAGCTGTCTGGCGTTTTGGGGCAGTCAGGCATAAAAACGCTGTAGCCTTTATACCGGAGATGCCTTAAAAATTTTCGGAGACAGCTTACCTTGTCGCTGACTGTTTTGGGAGCATTAGTCTGGATAAGCCTGCCTATCCAGCGGCTGACTGTCTTTTCTGTGATTCCACTGGCATTTTCCTCTGTCAGCAGTACATCAAACGAAAGCAGATCGCCTATGCTTACGAATGGTTGGCTCTCTCTGCCGCTGTCACTTCCAGCCAGAATCAGATAAAAGACGAGGCGGTGATTGCAAAAGTCTACTCCGATTCTATGCTCCAGGTCACAGCCGCCCTTGAAAACTTCATGAAATCCCTGGAAGTTAAAAAGCAGGAGTTGGAGGTATGCAATCCGTTCCTGAATCAGCGACGTAAAGAACTCATAGAGGAAATCGCAAGGACTGAAATGGAGATTCAATCCCTATATGACCGCAGGGACAAAATTTTCAAAGCATACAAAGCAGAACCTACCGACCCAATTTTTCTAGAAGTCATAGAGGATAAGAAACAGAGAATCGCTTTTCTAAAAGGTGAACAAACCAAAATCAACACAGAGTTTTGGACTTTGGTGGAGGAGAACGTGGGAGGACTTCACAAAAGGTAAGTTAAAAGAGCATTATCAAGAAAAATTCAATCAATCCATATGGGAGAAAGCAAAAGCACAGGCACCGGATATCCCGGAGGTGGAGGGAACTGGAATCAAAAATATAAAATCTTACAGACGATAAGAATTATAATTGAAAAACATATGTTCTTGTGCTAAAATGGATATTAGGAAAGCACTCACGACAGGAGTGGCAACCTCCCAACCCTAAGAAACCGGCTTGCCGGAATACATAGGAAAGGAGGTAGCGCCCATGACAGCATACGAGATTATTTCAATCTTCATAGGGATATTGGCTTTGCTGATGTCCTTTGGTAGCTTGATTGTAGCGATTATCGCCTTTCTCGATAAGAGAAATAAGCGTAAATAAAATGCTCACCCTGTCTGTCCACAGAGTGAGCGGTGTCCATAAGGACATGTAGCGATTTACTTTGGGAGCATCCACTTTTGGAGTGGATGCTTTCTTTTACACTTCTATTATAATCAATCCATCTATGAAATTCAAGTGATTCTTAAAAAATCCTCATTAAATCCTCACGCCGGCGATGACAGCAAGCGCAGTTTTTATGAGAAGGAATCCATCAATTCCGGCTGGTCCGTTCGGGAACTGAAACGCCAGATCGACAGCTCACTCTATGAACGGTTGCTTCTGTCCACCAGAAAACAAGCCTATGCTGGAGAGCGATTTGGAAAAAGCCCTTGTCGCACAGATTGAGAAGTTTTTACTGGAGCTGGGGCGCGGCTTTATGTTTGTTGGAACCCAGCAGCGTGTTACGCTGAACAATACCCACTATTATGTGGATATGGTGTTTTATAATAAGATACTTCGGGCGTATGTGCTGATTGAACTGAAAACAAAAAACTGACGCCGGAGGCTGCCGGACAGCTCAATATGTACTTAAACTATTACGCGGCAGAAGTAAACGATCCGGACGACAACCCGCCTATTGGCATTATTCTCTGCACCGACAAAGACAGCATCGCTGCGGAATATGCTTTAGGCGGACTTTCCAACAATATTTTTGCATCCCGTTATGTCCTGTATATGCCGGATAAGGATCAGCTGATTGCTCAGGTTGAGGCTGTCTTGAAAAACTGGCATGAAAAGAATGATAACAGCCATGAATGAAAAAGAACTGATTAGTAAAGTACATTCATCTGTCTATCATCAATGCCAGCGGCGGGGCTATGCAGCTCCTGTAGATGTGCTGATGGAAGTTGGCGTTCTTCCAAAACCAAAATATGAGGACTGGCGGTTTGGACGTGTGGACTACCTGGAACGGGTCTGCACCGTCAATCTGCGGAAACTTTCTTTTATCATGCACCAGATACGGGTGTACGCGCAGAAAACCGGACTAAAGTCATCTTTATGCTATTACAAGCAATGGGGCGTAAAAAAGAAAAACGGTCAGGTACACAAGCCGGTGATTCCACTGCGGTTCAGCAAAAGTGGGAATCCTGAAATCGAAAAATGGTATGCAACCCATTTTGTAGATAGCAAACGGATAGCAACTCTAAAAGCACAACAGAATATTGAAAATTCAGATCAATAAAAGGGGAGATGTTTTCCCGTCGGCAGTATTCATAGACAGCATAGGCATCATGAGCGGAATCCAGAAGGAGCTTTTCCATATGAAATTCCGGCAGATACGCTTTCATGGTGAAAAACGAGTGGAGAAAAGAAAGCATGTCGTGTCTGGAGGCCCGCTCTAAAAGAGGGAACACGGGAAGGTCGCTATGGGAATCGGAAGCCACATACATGTAGAGATGGCCAGCGTTCCAGCAGGGCAATGAGTTTTGAAGCCACGCTGGAAGAGTCGCAGGGAGTTTTCTCCCCTTTCTTCTTCCCTTTGGGAGGTTTCATTTTAGGGAACCGATCCTTTGGAGAAAGATTGTTGGAATCGCCTTTCCAAACTCGGGAAAAGAAATCATAAAAAGAACCGATTTGAGGAATTCGGATACGAAAGAATCCTGATAGAAAAAAGTGGGTGATTTTTTAAAATAGGGGTCTGAAAGCCTTATGAAATCAGGGCTCAAGATTCCGAGAAGTTATAATACATAGAAAGGAGGTAGCGCCTATGACAGCATACGAGATTATTTTAATCTTTATAGGGATATTAGCTTTGCTGATGTCCTTTGGTAGTCTGAATGTAGCGATTATCGCCTTTCTCGATAAGAGAAATAAGCGGAAATAAAATGCCCACCCTGTCTGATCCACAGGATGGGCGGTGTCCGTAAGGACATATAGCACCTTAATCTAGTACAGCATCCACTTTTGGAGTGGGTGTTTTCTTTTTTACACCTCTATTATAATCAATCCACTCTATAAATTCAAGTAATTTCACACAAAATCCTTGAAAACTCACCCGCCAGCGTCACAAATCCGTCCATTTTCACCTCAAACCGCCCTCTTTCCTGGCCGCCGCCCACCAAGCAGCTCTTAAATTGAATGCTTTTTCAGGCAATTAATGGTTTAAGGCTGCGAATATATTGTGGACAATTCATTCTGCTTGCAACAATGACTGTAAGCTGGCTTGCAATGCCGGCCAGGAAGACATCTGCTTTTGGGGTGATGTGATTATAGCCTGGCAGATGGGTTCCGTGTAATCGACCATGCGTTCAAACATCAATTCCAGGTAAGGGAGGAAGTTCTGTTTGAAGCGTGTGAAGAGCGGAGCATCAGGAACTTATATATGCATGTCAACACCTATTTGTTTCCCCTAAACCAGATTGCCCATATCACCAAAAGCAGTCTGATTCATTTCCTGCCGCAGGTCTTCCCTTATCTGCCGGAAATCCCGGGACACTAATTGCTTGCCCTTTACCAGACACCGGCCTGCCACGAACACATCCCTTACATTGTCTGCGCGCGCACTGTACACAAGGGCCGAATAAGGGTCGTATACGGGAAACATGTTGGGCGAATCCGTTTCCACCACCACCAGGTCCGCCTCTTTTCCCGGTTCCAGGGAGCCGGTTATCTTGTCCAGGCCTAAAGCCCCGGCTCCCCATATGGTTGCCATTGAGACTATATCCTTTGCAGGAAATACACCCCTGTTCCCGGTCTCATTTTTGTGGAAATTGGCGCAGAACCTCATCTGCGTAAATAAGTCCAAGGTGTTGCCGCTGGCCGGTCCATCCGTGCCAAGCCCCACTGCCAGCCCCTGTTCCAGCATGGAACTTACAGGCGCCACCCCTTTGGCCGCCTTGGTATTGGAACCGATGCAGTGGGCCACGCTGCTGCCGGACTTTGCCATCAGGCTTATATCCTGTTCTGTAAGGCGTATGCTGTGTGCGGACAAGGTATGGCTGTCAAGGACTCCCAACCGGTCCAGATATTCTATGGGCGTACATCCATATTGTTCCTTCAGATATGACATTTCATAATCCATCTCAGCCACATGAAGGGTAAATGGCACGCCATATCTATGATTTACCTGATGGATTTCCTGAAGCGTACTGCTGCTGCACGTTGTTGTTCCGTGAGGCGCAATGCAGCCCTTTATCCGCGGGTGGTTCCTGTAACGCTTAATCAACCCCTCCCCCAGCGCAATGGCCTCCCGGGGCGTCCCCGCATCACAGGATGCTTCCTCCATTACGGTCTGGCCGGCAATCCCTCTGATTCCCATCTGGTCCATGACCTCTGCCACCGCATCCTCAAAGTAATACATATCCATGACCGTGGTGACACCGCTTAAAAGAAGCTCGCAAATAGCATACCTGCTGGAAAGGCTGGCCAGTTCCCGGTCCATTGCCCTGGACTCCATGGGCAGAAGGAAAACCCGAAGCCTGTCCTTGCAGTCATCCCCTAACCCCCGGAAGGGAATCATCCCCATATGGCAGTGTGTGTTCACCATGCCGGGCATGACAATGCCGTGTCCTGCATCTATGATGGAAATGCCCTCCTGCCTGCCATGTCCCCACTCCGTCATCCGGCGCCCCAGCGCTTCCATGGGGCCGACCTCTGATATCCTGCTGTCCTCCACGATTACATATCCGTCCGGATACATATCCATATTCCGGTTCATGGTAATAATGATGCCATTGGTGATGACTGTCTTCATCTGATAACAACTCCCTTATTCAATATACTCCTCAATGAGGGGAACCGGTTCCTGGGTCTTTACATCCAGCAGCCCGTAATCCGTCAGCTTCAGTTCCGGCGACACCGGAAGCCCAAGGGTGGACATGGACATGATTTCATTATTGTTTTCATATCCCATTTCCCTCATTGCCTGCCTGACCCTGCCCAAATCAGACGCCAGCTTCTCCACCGGACCGTCATATATGATTCCACCCACAGGAAGCCTGGCCTCAGCTGTCACAAGTCCATGTTCTGCAGCCACATAACCGCCCTGCAGTTCCATGACCCGGTTCTGGGCCGCCGCCATATCCCTTTCACAGGTCCCCAGTACCAGCAGGTTATGGCTGTCGTGGGACCAGGTGGTCGCAATGGCCCCTTGTTTCTTTAAGGCGCCCTCCACCAGTCCAAAGGAAATGTTCCCGTTCTTCCCATACCGTTCAAACATCACTGCCAGGGAAAGCCCTGCTCCCTTCCAGCATATAAGGCCGTCTTTCACATCCAGCTCCCTGATTACCCTGGAGGTGAAGGTGCCGTGAGTCTGGATTTTCATCACATTGACTTTAATCTTAGAATACGGTTTATCTGTTTTCAGGTAAAAGTCCTCTTCCGATGCCCTGTTACAGTTCACGGAGTGGTAAAATGCTTCAGGTATAGACGCATAACTTTTCCCATGCACCTCTCCCCGGCCCTCCCCATACACCAGCTTCCCCCGCTTGAACACCGCCGCCGGCTGAAAGTTTTCCAAATCCTTAAGCAGAACAAGGTCCGCCAGCTTTCCAGGCCCAATCATCCCCCGGTCATCCAGGTGCATCCTTCTGGACGGCGTATAGGTTGCGCAGTAGACTGCCTTTTCCACAGGCATCCCATTCTTGACCGCATGGCCCACTATCCGGTTTAACTGTCCCTTTAAAAGCTGGTCCGGCATGGTATCATCCGTGATAAGGGCCACATTTTCATAAAGACCATAACGGCAGACCGTGTCCACCACCTCCGGCGTAAGGGACTTATGCTGCAGTTCCATGAACATGCCCATATCGGTTTTCTCCAGCACGGATTCCGGCGTCTGCTGGGTATGGTCCGCATCCACCCCTTCATAGATAAAACGGCAAAGGTCCTCCCCGCTGATTTTGGGACAATGGCCTTCAATCCGCATGCTGTCCCGGATTCCTTTCCCCCTGCAGATACCCACCAGCCGTTTGATTAACGTATCCCCATCCAAGGTCAGTTCCTTAAAATTCATGACTTCCCCAAGGCACAGTACCCTGCTGTCACCAGCCAGTTCCCTGACTTCCTGTTCCCCAATCCCTGCGCCGGATGTCTCCAGGCTTTCATTGGTTGCGGGCACACTGGAGGGGATGGCATAGAATATATCCAGCAATGTCTCCTGTCCCATGAACCACCTGATACCGTCCATACCGAATACATTGGCAATCTCATGGGCATCCGCCACCACGGTCGTAACGCCGTAAGGCAGGGTGATACGGGAAAATTCTGCCGGATACGTCATGGAACTCTCAATATGCATATGGATATCAACCAGCCCAGGAATCATATACATCCCGCTGCCGTCAATTATTGTTGCGTCCGGATAGCAAATCGCAGGGGAAACCCCGTAAATCTTTTCCCCTGCAACCGCAACATCCCTTTTCTCAAAGCACTGCCTGTATGTCAGGAAGACCCAGGCGTCCTTTACCACGAAATCAACCTTCATAGCCACTCTCCAGGGATTCTTATTCATTTTCTGATTAATTATTAATGATACGGTTCCACTGGTCAATCCAGCTGTTTAACTGCGGGTTCACAAAGGAGTAATCCAGCACCTTTGCATTGGCGGCCTTGTCGCCGTATGTCATGTTCTT
>Ga0137302_10313_pt1 | contig 28336 bp, 29 predicted proteins | sample Ramsor2O_GlcNAcB_FD_97184 | JGI IMG/M metagenome (GOLD analysis project Ga0137302, IMG submission 97184) | Mouse cecal microbial communities from Vienna, Austria - N-Acetylglucosamine amended with D2O_GlcNAcB | ecosystem: Host-associated > Mammals > Digestive system > Large intestine > Cecum... | reverse complement strand
AACTTTCCATCCTCCATATGGTCATTCTGGATATTCCCGGCAGTTCCCTCATAATTTACGTTATAGGGCGGGTCTGTCACCACTAGGTTTGCTTTCTGTCCGTCCATCAACAACTCGTAAGTTTCCGGCAAAGTGGAATCCCCACAGATTACCCGGTGCCTGCCTAACAGCCACACATCTCCCTGCTTTGCTACCACAGGCTTCTGAAGCTCCGCCTCTACGTCAAAATCATCTTCCGTGATCTTCTTATCATGCACGGCATTAAATAGCTGCTCAATCTCCGGCGGTTCAAAGCCTGTGAAAGACACATCAAAATCCGAAGCCTGCAAATCCTTAATCAAATCCGCCAGCAGCTCCTTGTTCCATTCGCCCGTGATTTTATTCAGAGCGATATTCAATGCCTTCTCTTTGTTCTTGTCGATATCAATGACGATACAGTCAATTTCCTCATATCCCAAATCGGAAAGTACCGTCACCCGCTGATGTCCGCCGATAATGGTCATATCGGAATTGACAATCACTGGCTCCACATAGCCAAACTCCTGGATGGAGTTTTTGATTTTCTCATATTCCTTATCACCGGGTTTCAGCTTCTTCCTCGGATTATAGGAAGCCGGAACCAAGTCCGCTATCCTGATTTTCTTAAACTCCATCCTCGTCCCTCCAGAACCGGTCTTTGATGTAGCAGTTATGGCTGCAATACTTCTGTTCCCGGCTTCCATTGACCTCAAATTCTTTTTTGCAGTAAGCGCACGTCTCTATATGGGTGTGTTTTCCCTGTGCCGCCTCCGGGTGCAGCTTCTACCATGCACGCCTACATCTGTCTGAGCAGAACTTCCTGGGTCTTCCGTTCCCCGGCTGGCTGATTTCTTTTCCGCAGCAGGCACAGGCTTTTCCGCACGCCAGGCGCTCCTGCATATTAAGTGCCATAGCTCTGGCATAGCCATCCATTCCGTTTGCCTTGCAGAAATTCCTTACAATGTCACGGGACAACCCAACCGCCGCCCCTATTGCCCGGTAGCCCTGCCCCTGCATCCGCAGTTCCTTTATCTGAGCTGCCTGTGCATCAGTCATCCTTTCACACCTCCAAATATAAAAAAGCCAAAAAACCACTCTTTTTAAATGGTTTCCCAGCTTCAAAACACGGGATTTCCGGTACTTTTTGGCAAAACCTTTCCTGCCTTATTTTGCGAAAATCCTATGTTTATGTATGGAAATGCTTCGGGGTTTCTATCCCCCCTGCCGATTTATGCGAAAATTCACGTTTGAGGGGGCGGCGGTTTCCAGGGGGCAGGGTTCCAGAGATTCAGATCTCCCCTCCCCTCGGCGGATTTCCCCGAATCCAGCCATAACCTGCACAATCCACGGGACAAATATTTGTGCAGTTCATGCTTCCAAATTGACTGGATAATTATCCGAATCCGATTTAACATGGCACTACCAAAACCAAAGGAGGCAACCGCTTATGAAATCAAAGAAAATGAAAGTTCTTTACAGCGCACGGGCAAGGCAGGCACAATATGTCTGGGGCAGGGAAAGCTACTACACCGCTACTCCTAAGATTTCCATGGAGGGAAAATGGCTGGAGGCTCTCGGCTTCCACATCGGAGATGCCATCGAGGTGTCCTATGAGGATAGCTGCATCCGCATCACACCTGCGCCTCAGCCTGTCATGGTCTGTGAACCTCAAGCACCGTATGGAAAAGCGCCCGGCAAACGCAAAGCAAAGAAATAATGTTCACATCCAACAAGCACTCTCTCCTGGCCTCGTCCTATTTCAAACTCGTCCGACAAACGGATGACTTCTACGAAATCCAGTCCCGCTGCACCGGGCATTGCTGGATTATCCAGAAACCATACTCTTACACAAAATATCCCTTCCGCATCTACCACAAACACTCCAAAGGTATACCTTATTACCACAGGCATGGACACGCATTTACTATCCGCTCCGCCATCCGGCAGATACAAAATCATGACCAGTTCCAGTTAAATGGCAGGCGGCACATCACTACCACCTAGAGGAAAAGCCCTGGGAATCTCCCAAGGCTTCTCTCTGTCAGTATTTGTACTCCTGATAACGGTCCTCCGTCATGGTCTTGCTGTCATGACAGTTCTTACACAGAGCCTGCCAGTTCTCTTCATCCCAGAACAATCTGTCATCCCCACGGTGCGGCACAATATGATCCACCACAGTTGCCTTCACCAGTCTTCCCTGTTCCCGGCACCGGACACACAGCGGGTGTGTTTTCAGGAACCTGCTTCTTGCGATACGCCATCTTCTGTCATACCCACGCCCGGAAGAAGATGCCCTGTCACTACAATGCAGCGATTTATGTTCTTCACAATAAATCCCGTCTGTCAGATTTGGGCATCCCGGATGGCGGCAGGGCTTCTTTGGCTTTGTCGGCATTTTATCCATCTCCTCTCCTATGTACCGGACAGGGTGAAAGGATGAAGCCCCTGTCCACGCAAAGGTAAAAGAAAAAAGCCCCATGGATTTTCCACAGAGCTTCTTACAGTCCTTCGCAGCTTAAGGATAACACAGATTCCAATAAACTTTCAATAAACTCTTTGTCTACACTTAGTCTACCATCTGTCTACTGTCCCTAATCCAGCATATAGTTTTCCGTGTTCTGCTCTCTCATACCATAAATCCCCTCCAATTCCTTAATTGCCTTTTTTCTATATTTTCCTATCATAGCATGGCTGACATTGTATTTACTCATTAACTCCTGCCAGCTCATCTGCCCCAGCACCATATCCTTCAATACCTGGGACTGTCTTCCGCTCAGCCTGTTCATTGCGTATTCAAAAAACTCCACTTCCTCTTTTACCGATTTGTACCGCTCAATCAGATAGTCAAACCAGTCATCATCCAGCCTTTCTTTTACCTGGCGGTAAATGATGGCTGTCTTTCCTGTCTTATCAGAAATCCCGCTGGTCTGCACTTTGTCTCCTTGTGGATGGGAAAAGCACAGGCTTTCTATCACGTCATCATATGGCACGCCCTCAAAGCGGCTGAGTTCAAATTCCAGAATCCCCATATCTCTTTTCCATTTATCATAATCCTTAAACAATTTTTCCACATCCATCCTTCCAACCTCCAATCCTCGCTCTCACCGCATCCACCAGCGCTGACTGCCCGCAGTCCTTTTTTTCCAGTGCTTCCATCACCCGCTCATCCAATGTGTCTTTCGCAATCAGATGATGGATAACCACGGTTTCTTTCTGCCCCTGCCGCCACAGTCTTGCATTCATCTGCTGGTACAGTTCTAAAGACCAGGTCAGCCCAAACCAGATTAGGGTGGAGCCTCCGGCCTGCAGGTTCAGTCCATGTCCGGCAGAAGCCGGATGGATGACCGCAACAGGGATTTCCCCTGCATTCCATTTCCTGAAATCCTCTGCGGCATCCAGTTCCGCCACTCCAACCCTCTCCCGAATTCTTGCCAAATCATGCTTATACCAGTAAGCAACAAGCACAGGCTTTCCATTCGCCGCTTCCACCAAATCTTCCAGGGCTTCCAGCTTCCGGTCATGGATGTATTTTACCGCTCCGTTCTCATCATAGACCGCCCCATTTGCCATCTGCATCAGCTTGTTGGACAGTCCGGCGGCATTTACCGCATCAATATCACCGTCCTCATATGGAACCAGCATGTCTTTCTCAAGTTGATGGTATAGATTCATTTCTTTTTCACTCATGGCAACCACCACCCGGTTATAAATGCATTCCGGCATTTTCAGATAATCTGCTGCTTTCATACTAATGCAGATATCTGAAATCAAACTATAGATTGCTTCCTCCGCTCCCTCTCTCGGCTTGTAGGAGTAAACCATTTCCCTGCTTCGCTTGTCCGGCACAAAGAACCGTTCCCGATAACCGCCGATAAACCGCCCAAGCCTCTGCCCCATATCCAAAATTCCAACCTCCGCCCACAGGTCAATCAAGCCATTGGGAGCAGGTGTTCCCGTCAGCCCCACAATCCACTTCACGCAGGGCCGTACTTTTTTCAATGCCTTAAACCGCTTCGCCCGGTGTGATTTGAAAGAGGACAGTTCGTCAATCACCACCATATCAAAATCCCACCCGCCATGTGCAACCAACCACTCCACATTTTCCCGGTTAATAACATATACATTGGCTTTCCGGTTTAGTGCCATTATCCGTTCCCTCTCGGAACCAAGAACCGCTGACATCACAAGTCCCTGCAGGTGTTCCCACTTCTTCAGTTCCCCTGGCCAGGTATTCCTCGCAACCCGAAGCGGCGCTATTACCAGAACCTTCCTCACCTCAAAGTAGTCCAACAGCAGTTCCCATATGGCAGTCAGGGTAATGATGGTCTTTCCCAAACCACAATCTAAAAATAAAGCACTGATATTCTGATTCACAATAAACTCTTTCGCATACTCCTGATACTCATGTGGAACATATTTCATCCAGTACACCTCCAATCTGCTCCGCCCCATCTATCACATAAACCGGAAATCCCAAAGCTTCCAACTGCCTTCTGCGCTTCTCCTGCAAAGGACGGAGCTTCTTTCCCGGAGCCTTCAACTCCACAAACGCCATTTTCTTATTTGGCAACAGGACGATTCTGTCCGGCACCCTATCCAATCCGGGAGAAACGAACTTCACTGCCATGCCTCCCATCTTTTTCACAGCCATAGCAAGCTGTCTTTCAATTACATTTTCCCGCATTTTCTATCACCTGCTGTTCATAGTAACCAATCTATTTTCAGGACAAGCGGACAGGACGGACAGTGTTTTCCCATATACGCGCATACACATATTACACAGGCACAATCAGCTTCTTTTCTTATTTTTTAATCCCAATATGGATTTCTTGTCCACTTGTCCAAAACTCCTGCTTTTGCTTATATTTCCTAGCGGACAGCATATCGGGACACCTCTGCACTTTGTCCCGCTTGTCCTCAACTTTTCCGGTAACACCTCTGCCTGCCATAAAGGGGAAAAGTATCCCGCTCCGCCTTGTCCCAGCCTTCAATCTTCTGCATAATGCCGCTGATTTCGTAGGAATCTATCTTTTTCAGAGTAGAAGACTCCCGTCCAAAACACTCACACCAGATTTCCATGTTGCACACTCTGGTTCGTTTCACAGTACCCTCTCTCTGCGTCTCCCCAAACTCACTGCCATTTAAAAAATTCCTACGGTCATAGAGGCTCATCATATCCCAATTTTCCGGCAGGAGCTTTTCAAGATACGTCCTGACCAGACCTTCCCGGTCATCCGTCTCCATGGCCTCCGCCTGCTCTGAGGCTGCCATTGCCGCCACATTCCCTTCTAGGAACAGCTTTTCACCGCCCTTATAAACAGCAACTGCCTCCGCCCAAATCTGTGTCACTTCCTCTGCTGTTATCTGCCACGGTTTCTTCACGCTCTGCCCATTCACCCGCACCGGCCAGAATCTCCGATTTCCTGTTATATCTCTTAAAAATCCACTCTCCGTATTGGTGCTTCCCACAATCACGCACTGCCTCGGATGGCTCTCTACATTCAGCCCATAACTAGCACGGTACTTATCATCCACGCGGGACAGAAAAGATTTCACCGTCTCCACATCCGTCTTTTTCATTCCTGCAAGCTCCCCCAGCTCCAGAATCCAATAGCCCTGCAGTTTTTCCGGCCCGGACTTATCCCGCATGTCTGTGAGCGTCAGGCTGTCGGAAAACCAGGCTCCCGCCAGCTTTGCAAACAGGGTGGACTTTCCAATCCCCTGGGGACCATTTAGGATTAGCACACTGTCAAATTTCGCCCCCGGCTGGTAAATCCTCGCTGCCGCTGCCGCCAGTGTTTTCCGTATGACTGCCCTTGTATACTCGGAATCCTCTGCCCCAAGATAATCCGTGAGCAGTGTATCCACCCGTTTTACCCCATCCCAGACCGGAAGCCCATCCAGATATTCTTTCACCGGATGATATGCCCGTTCGGAAGCCACCGCAAGCAGCGCATCCTTCGTTTTGGATGGGGAGTATACGCCATAACCTTTATTCAGGTACACTTTCAGGGATGCAAAATCAGAATCGTTCCATCCCGGCTTGATCTGTTTCCAGGGCAGCCCCTTCCCTGCGTCAATACCGTCCCGGTGGAGATTGAACGCAATGGATTGTAACCGTCCGTCATGCCTTATTGCTGTCACCAGATTGTCCAGCGTATCCTTCACCCTTCCCTGACGGTCCAGCTCCAGGGCAGACTGCCATTTTTCCTGTGAAAACTCTGCCTGTGCTGTTTCCTCCCGTTCCCTCATCAACTGGTGTTTGACCTTCTCATCCTTCACCGCAAACTCGCTCATTGCCTTAAAAGAAGGCAGCTTCGCCACATCCGCATCCACAGATGACTTTACATCCAGCTCCCCGAATTTATGAAGCCGCACCATGTCAAAAGCGTTCATCAGCTTCCCGCAGGCCGGGTCCGTGGCATGATGGGAATAGGCAAACTTTCCCTCATAGACCACCACGCCCGCCTGGGAGTCCGCTGGAATATAATCAAACCTTCCCGGCATGGCGCTTGGCTGATACACCTCCGGCAGAAAAGCGGCAACTGCTTCCTCAATGCCGTAAGTCTGGCAAAATGCTCCGATGACACCGTCTTTCTCCAGGGGATCCGCCTGTTTCTTCATCTCCCTCTGCACCACTGCCTGCTGCCGGCTGCTCACCGGCCACTCCGAAGAATCCCTCCAGTCCTTATATCTTGCCAGCACCTCATCCGGGTTCAGAATTTCCCCCTCAATGTCCCGGAACACAAACTCCCCGTCCTCAGAAGTGGAAGGCCAGTACATCAGTCTGGACGGTTCATAGGTGGTATCGTCAAACAGCTCCATGCCGATATCTTCTGCCACCTTTCTCGCCACTGCAACATATTCATCCGGCGTTACTGTTCTGGACAACGGGATAATCAGCCGAAGCCTGGGCTTCTCCGGCGTGTGCTTATGAGTGGAATAGATAAGGCAGCGGAAATCAAAGAACATCTCCATCTGCTCCGGGATGTCAGCCGTAGCATAATCCATATCCAGTGTCAGGGCAGACCGGAATACCACGCAGTCCTTCTTCCTCCTGCCGCCTTTCAGCTTCCCCAGCACAAAGCCTCCCACGTCCTTGATGTCATCCTGCCTCGCCTTGGCCAGCTTCCGGTACTGCTCCACTGTCTCCGAAGTCCGTATTGTCGTGGAAATACGCCCGACAAATTCCTCCAGTTCCATCTCCCTGCCGTTCCACCGCTTCTCCATCCGTGAATTCCCTGTTGAAATAAACAGCTTCATGTTCCCCTGCCTCCTATTCCTTTTTATAAAAAGCGCACTCATAGCCGTCCGCACGGAGCGGCAGCCCATCCGCCCACTCCGGCTGCACTGTCATGACCGCACACATCTCCTCCATGGAGCCGATTCCCTCATGCACTTCCGCTATAATCTCATCGTGGCAGTGCATGACAATGGGATAGCCCCTTTCCTCTACCCGAAGCATGGCCTCCGCCAATAAATCTCTTGCCGTCCCCTGCACGATATTCTCCACCAGCTTCGGGCCATAAGTCTCTATCCGGCTCCATTTCTTGTTCTCCGCAATCCCCTCATAGGTCAGTCCATTCCTGCCGAACTTGTTCAATGCCATCCTGGGCTTCACATAGGACAGTTTCCTGCCGGATGGCAGTTCCACAAACAGAATTCCGCTTTTATATTCAAAGGCGATTCTCCCCGCCCTCGTTTTCTTTTTCTCCGTGACCGCCTTTACCGCCGCCGCATCCACATCCCACCAGAACTGCGTGATATGGGGATTGGCATTCCTCCATGTGGATACCAACGGGGCAAGTTCTTCTTCTGTCAGTCCCATATCCAAAGCGCCCATAGAAGTTAATGCCCCTACTGATCCGCCATACCCCAAGGCCAGTTCTGAAATTTTCCCCTTCTGCCGGAGCGGTGAGCCTTTTGTCACTTCCTCTATCGGCACATGGAACATGGCGGATGCCGAAGCCTCATAGATTTTTCCGTGGGAAGCAAACACCTCCAGCCTCCACTTCTCCCCGGACAGCCACGCCAGCACCCTCGCCTCAATTGCAGAAAAATCTGCCACAATAAAACGGCACCCCAGTTTCGGGATAAAAGCAGTACGGATAAGCTCCGACAGCACATTCGGCGTGGAATCATAAAGCAGCTCAACGTCCTCAAACCGCCCCTGCTTCACAAGACTCCTGGCAAGTTCCAAGTCCGGGATATGGTTTTGAGGTAAATTCTGCACCTGCACCAGCCTCCCAGCCCACCGACCGGTCCTGTTGGCTCCGTAGAACCGCAGTAAGCCATGCACCCTCCCGTCCGAACAGACAGACCGCTCCATGGCCTCATACTTCTTCACGGAAGTCTTAGCCATCAAAAGCCGGAGCCTTAAAAGCTCCTGCACATCCCCGTCCGATTCCTCAATCAGCCCGGCCACCGCCTTTTTGGACAGGCTCTCCATCTCCACGCCGTTTTCTCCCAGCCATGACTTTATCTGCGCCACGGAATTGGGGTTCTCCAACCCAGTCAGTTCATATGCCCGCCTCGTCACGACATCCTTATACTGTAAGTCACAGGACACGGCCTGTTGTACTAACTTCCTGTCCACCAATACACCCCGGTCATTGATTTTCTGGTCCAGACGGTATAACTCCATCTCACTTTTCATAATGGGGAAATGCTGCAGTTTCCTCAGTATCCCCTTCTCCACATCCACGTCCCGGATACAGTAGGACTTAAACAGCTCCCACTTCTCCGGCGCATGACAGGGCAGGTTCCGTGTCCTCCCGCCATTGGCTTTTGTTGGTTTGCACGGCATACAGAAATACCGGATTAAATCTTTTCCTTCTTTCATCTTCTGCTGTTCCAACCCAAGCACTGCACCTACTTCCTCTAAAGAGCGAGGCAGTGCAAGCATGGCCGCCTGTACCGCACTGCAATGCCAGGATTCCGGGGATAGCTGTTTCCCGAAATGCTTAGAAAGACAAGTCCGTTCAAAGTTGGCATTGAAAGCCCTTTTCATAACATCATCATCAAAAATAGCCGCTGACACTTCTCCCGGCAGTTCCTCCCCCTGCGCCAGATCTATCACCTGCGTTTCCCCACCGTCAAAGGAATAGGCAAACAGCAGCACTTCAAAAGCAGGGCTGTCCGCATAAGCGTAAACCCCGCACTTTATCAAATCCACATCACTATATGACTCAATATCCACTTCCAACACTCTTCCCATAGCAGGACTCCTTTCCTCTGCAGTTTGGATAACGGGCAGCGGTCACCCGCCGCCCTGCTCCCATTATCCAAGGAAATCTTCCTCATCCTCCACTGCGTCAAAATCTTCTTCCGCATTGCTCCTGCCGCCCAAGGATTCCCCGTCACGCAGCTTCTGGATATTTCCAAGCCCCGCCGCAATCCCACGGTTTCCGTTATTGTTAAATCCATAGAAATTTACAGAAATCCTGCCATAACACCCGGAATACACCTCCGACTGGTCAAGAATGGGCTGCACGTTCTTATCCACCACCTGCGGAGCCTGCCTGCTGTTGGCATTGAAGAAATAACTGTCCGCATAGGCTTCATCCTCCGGGCGGTCAATATCCCCGTCACGAAGCGGCAGTTTCAGGTTCGCCGGAATCTTTCCTCCCCACTTGGAAACAGAATCTTTCTTTGCCTGTTCAATGGCCCTCTTAATCTTCTCCACAGTCTCCGCATCCGACTTCGGGATGATTGCAGACACGGAATACTTCGGGTCCCCGCCATTCACCACATTCGGCTCCCAACAGTGCAGATAAGAAAATCTACATGGTACGATTACTTTTGTCAGGTTCATATTTTCATTATTCATGGTCTTGCTTCCTCATTAAAATCCGCCTCTGCGGTTGCTGTCATCACTGCTTCCCTCTTATCCGATTCCGTCACCAGGGTAATCTTTCCCTGCGGCTTATACACCAGCTTCCCAAGCACCTCCGAAAACTTCTTCTTTCCCATCAGCTTCTCCATTTCCGTGATGCCTACTAAAGTGCTCTTATAAATATCCGTGTACCCCGCAGCCTTCGCCGCCTCCGCCACTTCCTCCTCGTCCGTATACTTCCGGTTGCTCCGGCCTTCCACCAGTTTAAATCCTGCCCACTGCTTCCCATGGGTGATTGCTTCATCCGTGGCAAAGGCATACACATCCGCCGCCCACTTTGCCAGGTCATCCGCAACCTTTAAAACCTCTGCAATCTCCTCATCCGACAGGAGCGCCGGGGCCTGAAACTCCATCTGCGCAAGTCTCAGGTATTCCTCCGCCCTCGCCCTACAGGTGTTCTTCGCTTTGCAGAACCGACACCAGGAACCACACCGGAACTCGCCCTCACCGTTGATAGCAAGCTGTGCTTTCGGCTTTAGTTCCGTCTCCACCCAGTCCATCAGGTCAGAAACAGAAATCTCCATATCAATATCATAAATGGCATCAAATAACTCTAACGCTCCCAGCCCGTACAGCATCATCTGCGGATTCCACTCTGCCTCCACAGCCACGCCTTTTCCATACTTCAGGTCAATGACTGTCAAAGTTCCATCCTCAACAATCACCAAATCCCCTGTTCCAAACCCTTCCGGCACATAGGCTGAATAGTCCAGGTGCTGTTCAATCAGCACGATGGGATCTTTGCAGTTCTGCCTTGCCAGTTCAATCTGCTCCATGGCATACGAAACATACTCATCCGTACATTCTTCCATTTCGTCACAGTCATAATCCGACACCGGACGCTTGGAACGCCGCTTCAGCAGCCGTTTCAGCTTATGCTCCGCCAGGGCATGGGCGGCAGTACCTTCCTCCGCATACACACTCCCCGTATCTCTCGTAAACTGCTCCTCCAGTCTTGCGGACGGTGTACAGTTCAGCCACCGCTTGGAGGAAGAAGCAGATAACAGCGCATGTCTCCCCATCACAGCACCTTCGCTTCTGCAAGCAGCGCCGGATAATCCTTCTCCTCCACGGCGGACAGCTTTGCCGCCCCGTATTTTCCCAGCAGTTCCTTAATTTCCTTAGTTTTTCCCTCCTGTGACTTCTCTGCCAGAACCACACGGATATCCTCCACAGCCACCTTCTGTTCCTCTTTTTTCTTATTTGCCTTTACTCCGGCTGTGTTCTTATCTGCTATGCCCTTCTCTGTTCTGCTCTCCTGTTTCGTCTCCACCTCTGCTTCTTCCACAGCCTGTCCCGCCAACTCCCGCAGGCTATCCGCAACCAAAGCAAACCCGTCCGCCATCTTCAACAATTCGCTTCCCATCTAAAATTCCTCCATTTCTTCCAGCTTCTCAATCAGTTCCTCAGAAAACATGGTACAGAGCAGCAAGTCCTCCCCTATCTCCCTTGCGTCAAAATACTTCGCTCTGCCGCCGTACTCCCGGCAGGCATCTTCCATCCGCCTCTGCTTCTTATCATCCGTCTCATTCCCAAACACCCAAATTTCATCCACCCGCTTTGCCAGCCGGGCAGCCAGCACATGCTCCACTGCACCGCCAAGCTCGTCCAAGAACATCCCATGAAAGTTCAGATAAGCACTGACCGGAATAACACCCTTGTGGGCAGCATAACGGCAATACTCCTGCGCCCTCGCCCGGTCATTCTCCTCATTTCCCGTCAGCTTTGTCACAACCATTACCAACTTCATATCTCACTGCCTCCTTCCGCATTTTCCTTAAACCAGATGTGGATGCCATGCTCCACCGCAAACCGGATTTCCTGCTCCATGCCCTCGGTAGCCTCTCCGAACACCCACATCTCGTCACATCCAAGCAGCAGCTCCAGCCCCATAGCAATCCCGTCTGCCCGTTCTTTCAAACTGTCCTCATTCAAAAACTGCGGAAACAGCAGATGGGGAGCAATGGGAAAATGCCCTTCTTCATAAGCCCTCCGGCAGTACCCCGCCGCCCTTGCGCTGTTCCCTGCCACATCCCCACGGAAAGGGCTGCAGATAAATATCTTTTTCCTCATCTTCATTTCCACCCTTTCTTGGTCTTCCTTCTGCCTGTCGCAATCGCCGCGCCAGATTCATATGCAGCCACATCCTTTTCAATCTGCATCAGCTTCAGTGCCAGGCTTTTTGCCACAATACTGATTGCCTGTAGGATTCCGATTAGCTCTGTCGTGTTCTGCACTCCATCCATGCCTCCTTTCCGGGGAAATTAAAATCTTATCCCTCTCACTGTCGTAATGACACTTTTTTGAAAGTTGGCAGCACAATAAATAAATTTCTTAAAAAGGTGTTCGACACTTGTGACATATCCTGTCGAATCTCTTTCCATTAGATATCAAATCCATGTTGTACAAAAAAATCCCGTAATTTATTCAGCACCTTGTTTTTATGAAGTGCCAGCGTCCTCCTGTTTTCCTCCTTTTGCCTGGCATATTCACAGACACTCATTTCCTCTCCAAACACTTTCTCCGCAAGTTCCCGCTCCTCCGGCATCAGGCTATCCAACGCTTCCCGTAGAACTTCCAACATTGCTTTCTTCTCCATCATTTCCTCCAGGCTTTCCGAAAAAAGCTCTGTCCGCATATCATTCTCTTTCCATTCCTCATAAGACTCCGTCCTGTATCCCTGCGCCTCCATAGCCTCCCGGTTCCTCTGTTCCTTCTTTTTCTGTTGCCACCATGGCCGGTAAAACTTCTGGTACGCCTCCTCCGTAACCTCCATCTGGATTTCTTCCCTGCCAGATTTGATAGTGATCTTTCTTTTTTGCATTCAGCATTCCTCTCTTTACCTTGCGGTAAAGCCAGAAAAACTGACTGCCATATTTCAAAGCGCAAAAAAAAGACCGCAGGAATCCATTGGTCGGATTTCCTACGGTCTGAAATTTTATAACTATCACATGGGGCATGCCCCGGTGGATGTTTTATTCGCTTTTTAAAAGTGCTTGCTATTACATAGCACATATATCCTATATTCATCTAAATTGTCTTTTTGGTAACTGCCAACTCATAAAAAATACTTATTTTGAATAAACACCTTTCATTTTCAGGCATTGTCTCTCTCCTTTCCGGCAGTACCGCACATATTCATAGAATGTCTATGGTCAATTGCATGAGCCTGTTTACCATAAACTTCCATGTATATGAAGTATTCCCTTCCAGGTAAAACTTATATTAAATTGTCTGGGGGAGATGCAGTCAAAGACCCCGCTGCGAGCTGTGGGGTCTTTGACCCTCGCGGCAGTCGCCAAGGCCAAGCAAGCCTGGCTTTGGCTCGTTGCTCGCGGGAATAAAAAAGAAACAATCCAAATAATCTGACTGTTTCTTTTCATTCCTGTTATTCAATAATTCTTTTTTCTCTTAACTCCCTGCTGGCCGTCTCCTCGTCTTCATAAACCCTGTCATATCTGCTTTTTACTTTCCCAACCTTGATATCTTCCATCAAATCGTTGAGAAAACTTTTAAAATTTCGGTTGTCATCTACCAACCGGTTTATCGTATCCCAGTCAAGGGAATCCTTTTCCTTCGCTGAAAATAGTATCTCACTCTGCATAAAGTGTTCAGCGTCCAGCCGGATTACCCCAATGCCAAAGGCATTATTCAGTCTCCGCAGTTCATCCATCAGTTCCGGTTCCTCCGATATATGGAGCGCAGCCAAGTATCCTTCATGCGCCCAGCTTGAATTGGATACCGCCTGGAAATAGCATTCCCGCAGGTTTGACAGACTCAAACTGATCTTCATCTCAAAGGAGTACAGTTTATATGGATTGACCTTTAGCACATCAAACAATTTCAGTGTATTATCTGTATAAGAATCAAACGGAAAATGAACCCCGACAATATCGGGATGCAGCCATCTGTTCTTACCGCTTTTCTCCCTCCTGGAAACTTCGTGATAAATAGTTTTTGTCATGCATTTAAAATGCTCATCTGCACAGACAAAGCTGGACAGAAGAATATGTAAATCCCGTTCATGAAACCTGCCCGTATCCCTGCTGCCATCCGTCTCCTGAATTTCCTCCGGGTCTGACGTGAAATCTTTTCCTTTCAGATAAAATTTCGCTGGTCTTTTACTAACCTGTGTAAATATCGACTCCGGATTATTTTTTAAATCAACGTAAATCCTGGCCGATAACGTGCGGACAGGTGTCTTTCCGGAGGAAGCCAGCCTTTCATCAAGCCCCAGTTTACATCCTGCCTCCCACATTTCCTCTACGGATAATGGTCTGTCTGAAGACTCTAATACCTCTTTTGCAAAATCAATAAATCCAAATGCCATACCTACTTCTCCTTTGCATTTTCGTGTGAATGAATATGTCGGGGAACTCCCAAATGATATGATTTAAGAACTGCGAGACCAGATAAGAATAGTTTAAATGATGGACCGGCCTTTTACAAGAGTCATTTCTTCGGTTTTGAAGGTTTTCTATTCCATTTCAGCACCACACCCTGCTGTTCTGCTAATGACTGGAACTGCTTTACCACATAAGCTGACTTTTCTTTCAGCGTTAGGCTTTCCAACTTTTTTTCTTCTGCAAGATGCTCCATCACAGTTTTCAAATCTTCTAAATCCAGGAGATTGACCGCCAGACAAAAGAAGCTTTTTCTTCTGCCGTCATTATAGTCTTTCAACAAACACTTCAATATTTCCAGCTTCTGCCCTTGTTCGGAATTATAGACTTCCACACCCATTTCCTTCATTTTTTCAAAATCCTGCTTCCAATTCCGGTGTGTGATAAAGATATCGTACTCATCTGCCCTCCCATATTTATCACAGGGAAACTCCTGACATTGATTACAGTATTCTATCTCACCATGCCGGATACTGCACTTTGCTATTTTACAGGACTGGTTCCCCTCTCCGCCTCCACAGCCCGAACAATAACTGTCCAATTTCATAGGGCAAAGTCCGCAGTTCAGGCCGCAGAGGGAAAACCTTAAATTGTCTCTTACGAAATCCTTCAATTTCCTCCTCCCCCTTCCTCCAAAATCAAGTACGGCTACCTGTTCTGATAAATTCAATCAGCTTCTCCACATCCTCAAAATTATCATAATCCCCGCTTATCCCTTCACGGTGATAAACGACTCCCGCCTTCTCGTTTGCTTCCAGACAATCTAAAAGCTGTTTTTCTCCATACTTTTTCACAAACAAGTTAAACGCATATGGCTTTATTTTGGTCAATAATCCTTTATGGCAGTCTTCATCACATGCATAACAATGCCCCATTCCCTTTTCCAATGAACATTTTCTGTTCTCACACCAGTTTTTATCCGGACATTCCCCGGAATTACAGCCTGCACAGCTTGTATTTTCTGAACATAAGCAACAAGCAAGCCCACATCGAGCAATCCCCAATTCTCTTTTCATCTTTATTTACCCCTTGTATTCTTTTAAATTCTTCATCTGCATAGCATGGTCGGCTTCATTTTCTTCCTTCGTTTTGGTCGGGTCATCACGGTCATAACGGCCACATGGCAATTCTTTACATTGCCCGCAATGCTCGTATTTTCTTTGATTGACGCAGCATTCATAAATGTCACAGCAGATTTCTCCTGTGTATTCAAGCCAGAACACCTTGCCTTTTATCTCGCCACACCCCTGACAATCTGCCGGGTAATACTCACAATCTGAACATACGGTACCGCAACAACTCATCTTCTTTTCCATGGGCATTTTCTCCGAATCACATTTTCCTCTGGCACTCACTGCACTCTTCATCATGGATTGAAATAATTCCTCCACATTCCGGACAGATATATTTTTCTCTTTGCTGTACCAGAAATGTAGCCATTCCCTGTTCTTTTACCATTTGGCTATTCTCCATCAAGCTGGCATGGTAACGGATATTATATCTTTTTTCCAACCGCTTTATCTGTTTACACGGATATTCTGAACACTCAAAGCAATATGTAATCTGCCGCTCCGTCACACAATCCTTTATCCTGCACCTCCTGCAATGTTCCGGTTTTCCCTGGTCACTGTTCAGACAGCCTGTGCAGGGCTTCTTATGGTGGCAATGTTTATAACAAACCAGGCAGTTCATCCCACAGGGGGCAAACATGACAGGCTCTATCTTTTCTGGCATCTTCATATCCCCTCCCTCAATATAAAAAAGGTATGAACACCTACTTTTTAAATTTGTCCATACCCTTTCTACTCTGCACAACAGCTTGCTACACCAGTATTTTACCAAAGTTACTATGCCAACTAAATGTAATTTTTCTATTATTACTGCCTAATACCAAACTTTTCTAATAACGTCTGATTCTAGTTCTGCAATGGATTGTATTATAAATAATCTCTCTGGTAATACGAAAAATCAGCACTTGCTCACTTTATTATTACACAGTATTACTGCACCAGTCGCAATACCAGTCAATGCATCAACCTTTTCTCTTCCATCAGTGTCACCCACTTGTTTTTGTAACTCTGCCGCTACCATTTCTTTATCGTATTTCAGTCTTTCTAACATTGGCTTATGCCTAAACTCAAAGTTTCTAAATATATCATCCCAAGTAAACGCATACACCTCATAATTTTCTGATTTGGATACCAATCCAATTTTTCCTTTATCCTCGAATACTTTGTATTGACTTTTAATGTATTCATCAATTTCCTTGCAGACAGCTATAAATTTCCATTTACGAAATTCACTATTAAATTGTGGCTGTCTTCTTACAAAATCCATATAATCTTCTATCTGCCTCAAAACTTTCTTCGTCAATGGTACTTTAGGTGCTTTTAGTTCTACTACGATGTTTTCGTCTAGTACCGTTTCAAACGTGTTTTCAACCGTTCGTGTATTACACATAAAAATATCCATACGACGCTCATTCTCAATGTCTGGTTCTAATGAAGCCTTAATATTTTCCTCACCATACAAAATATTTGTATATTGCTGCAATGCCTTTTGCATTCTTTGATCAGCACTGGCCAAATTATATTGCTCTCCAAATAGCCAAAACTGTCTCTCCACTATTTTTTGTATATGGTCACGCTCATTTGCAAACTGCGTTAAATCATATACAATACTTTTTAATAATTCTATCACTTTATAACGTTCTTCAATGAATTTAATTGTTTCAATAATATTTTCCAAAGAAGTTTTTTTCAATATCTGTGAAAAATCATGTCTTTGTTGTGGAGATAGTTCTACCAACTGTTCAATTATCCCCAATACATTTTCCCGTTCTTCAGAACTCAACAATAAATTAAGAAAAGCTAGTAGTGACTTCTCCTGAACCGGTTTTAATTTATAAAATATTTGCGGTTCTAATTTATATATCTCAGTCGTAACTTTTTTTAAATCTTTTTTTCGCATTTGCCCGTAGATATCATCAGTAAATTGAGGAAATGTCTTTTTAACATTTAACATTTTCTCTACTTCGGCATCTGCTTTTTCGGTTAAATACACTCCTATCGTTTTTTCTATAAAATTCTGAATAGACCTTCGTAATGCTTTTAATATCTTCTTTTCTTCTTGGGAATCAAATAGGCCTATTTGATCATCATCTTGATTCGTTGTAACGTCTTCCTTATCATCAAAAAATTCTGATTTTACAAATACACTATGGTTAAAATCAATAGTATTCCGATTAAAAGTTGTTGTTTCCCTACCTTTTAGCGCATCTGCACTATCGAAGTAATAGCAACAAAATTTTTCTTTTATAGCTTCTTGCCAAACAACCAAATTTATTTCAAAACGATAACCTTCTATCGTAACTAAAGATTTACTACTTAAATCAGTATTTATATATTTTTTGTAATCAATTTCTTTATCATTAACTACTATGCTAACATTCTTATTTTTAAATAAGTATAAAAACCACGCAAACTCTTTTAACAAGAAAGGCTCAAGCACTTCAAAACTCATGTTCTCTACAGTCAATGATGTAATATTATTAAATTTTACTTCCGTTCCACATGTTTCTTTTTTAACTATTTGAGGATCGGTACAATCAACAACTTCTTTTTTGTTATTGGACATCTGTATACTATATTCTTTGTAACTCGCTCCATCTTTATAAATAGTAGACCATTCTACATTATTAGCAAATGCTGTAAATGAAAAACGCCCTTTACCTTTATTGGCTTTTGCCTTCATTTTCAATGATAACAAGTTTTTCTTAGAAGCCAAAAATGCACCAAATGTTTCAGATAAATCATCATAATTAATTCCATCGCCATTATCTTTTATAATCAGCTCATCAATGCCAAAAGCAACATTAGGACTATATCTTACACTCACTGTTGTCGCATGTGCCTCAAATCCATTCCATATATATTCACAGATAGCTTCCTTATAATCATTTGTTATTCCAGAAGTTTCAATACTCTGATTTTTTACACTTAAAGGAATAATCATAACGCTCTATCTCCTCTCATTCTGACTTATTTTCATCATATCACATTCATATTCCTTTTTCTATCTAAAATCAAATAGATAATGTGCTTTCAAATGACTTTATAATCGTTTTGCCGCAGAGTATATCTTTTGCCAGATAGTATCCACTTTTGCCAAATAGTATGGGTTTTGCCGGATTGTATCTTTTGCCCGACAAAACCCTCATTTTCAAACTCTCCGGCGTTATCCCCGTCCCCACCAAGAAGGAAACTTATCCATCTCTATTCCTTTAAAAACGCAACTCCATTTTCTCCAAATAATCCCGCAAACCCGCCTAGAATCAAGGTTTCCGCACGAGCAACGCCACTGTCTCAACATGCACCGTCCCCGGAAACATATCCACCGGCCAAGCCTCCACCGCCCGATACCCCAGCTTCTTCATATACCTCACATCCCTGGCCAGCGTTTCCGGATTACACGACACATACACCACCTTTCCGGCTCCCAGCTTTCCTACGGCGTCCATAAACTCCTCCGTACTTCCGCTTCTGGGAGGATCCATAATAACCACATCTGCTTTCTCACCCTGTTCAGCCATATTCATCAGAAAACGGCCGGCGTCATTACAATAAAAACGAATATTATCTATTCCATTCATCTTCGCATTATTAACAGCATCCCTGACCGCATCCTGATTCAGTTCCACTCCAATAACCTTCCCGGCAGCCTTACTTGCTATGATTCCAATGGTTCCGATACCGCAGTACGCATCCACCACCAGTTCCCGCCCGGTAAGACCGGACAGTGACAATGCCTTTTCATAAAGAATTTCTGTCTGCACGGAATTCACCTGGTAAAATGACTTTGACGATATACGGAACCGGCATCCGCACAGTTCGTCCACAATATATCCCTTGCCATATAACACATGCTCCTTATCACCCAGAACCATGCTTGTCCCTCTTCCGTTAATATTCTGGACGATGGTGGTAATCTCCGGATGTTTCTCCCGCAAAGCCTTAACAAAGTTATTCTTAGACGGAAACACTGGAGATGCCGTAACCAGCACTACCATAATTTCCCCTGTGGAAAAACCCTTGCGGATTAAGACATGTCTGAGAAGTCCAAAGCCCGTATCCTCATCATAGGTCCGAATTTTAAAAGATTTGAGCATTCCGCGTATAGTACCGATGATTTCATCCGCCTTCTGGTTCTCTATAAGGCACTTCTCCACAGGAACTACATGGTGTGTATTTTCTTCATATATTCCGGAAATGATATTTCCTTTTTTATCTCTGTCAAATACAGCATGAACCTTATTGCGGTAATGAAATGGATCCTTCATACCTATAATAGGCTTAACAGGACAGAGCCCTTTTAGCAGTTCCTCTACCTGCTTCTGTTTGAAATCAAGCTGCTTAGCATACTCCATATCCAGCAGCTGGCAGCCTCCGCACAGATTCAGCACCGGGCAGATACTGTTGCACCTTCTGGTTCCCCGTCCCCCATATGAACCGCCTCTTTTGGAATCCTCTCTCCGATATCCAGCACTTAATCCCCTTCCATCTTGTTTTTTTGGTGCAGACAATCCATCAGTCCCTTTGCGCTCTCTTGGCAAACTGCCATCCCTGCGTTTTTCTCCACTGCGCTGTTTGGACAAAGCATCCCCATCTTCTGCAAACCGTTTCCCGCTCTTACCCACACCAGTCTTACCTTCTCCGTCCCTCACCTTATGTTTACTATCCTTTGCTCTGTCTTTATCTCCATCTACGGCTTTCCTGCTTTCTGTTCCCGAACCTGTATCCATTCTTTTAGCCGTCTTTCCAGCTATTTTTCCAGCCATCCCTCTCTCCATCCTTTCAGCCATCTTTCTATCTATCTCCTATATTCGTCCATAATTTTCTACGCCTATAACCATTTCCAAGTCACTTCAACTTCATTCAAAAATACCTAACCTCCCTCAAAATCAAAATCCATATGGCCATTCTACCATATATTTCCCCTAATGTATAACCATATAAACTGAATAAATCAGCGAATAAATCACATACCTGCTGTCAGCTAACAAGTCAACATAACCTTTTACCCTCCCCATTATAAGGGTCCTATCTCGTAAAAGTGTTCATGCTGCCGGATACTACCCCCATCCCCCACACAAACCCTCAAAAAATCCCACCACCAAACACCTCACCTTTCCCACAAAAAAGGCCCGGCATCTCCCGCAGCACTGCTCTGCATTCTGCAATGCCGCGGGATTACCCAGCCATTTTACACCCATTATCTATTTCAGTCTGTCCGGCCCTTTTCCCCGTATCCGGCCATCATCAAACCGCTCTCGTAACCTCCGCCAGCCACACTCTCTCATCCTCATCCAAATATGGACTAATCTTCTCATACACCTGTTCATGGTACCGGTTCAGCAGTTCCACATCCCGGTCGGACATAATCCCCCTGTCAATTACCTCCAAATCAACAGGAACATACGTCAGGTACTCAAACCGCAGGAACTGGCCATATTCATTCTTTTCGTCCTCAACACACAAAACCAGATTCTCCGTCCTGATTCCGTGGCTTCCCTCAATATACACGCCAGGTTCATCCGATGTAATCATACCCGCTTCCATCACCGCATTATCCTGGCGCTCCGGGACCATTTTGAAGCGGATGCCATTGGGGCGCTCATGTACGCTGGACAGATAGCTCACCCCGTGTCCGGTGCCATGTTCATAGTTAAGTCCCCGTCTCCACAGCGGCTCTCTGGCCGCATAATCTAGGCTGAGTCCGCGGCAGCCATGGAGGAACTTAACGTCTCCCAAGCGCAGCATACTCATAAGCACCAAAGTAAAATGTTCCTTTTCCTCATCTGTCACCGGCCCCATGGCAATGGTCCTGGTAATGTCGGTGGTCCCTTCATAATACTGACCTCCGGAATCAATGAGGTACAGTCCCCTGGGCTCCAGAGAGATATTGCTCTCCGGTGTGGCGGAATAATGGCACATGGCTCCATGTGCACCATATGCGGATATGGTTGCAAAGCTCAGGCCTATACACCCCTCCTGGTCCATGCGCAGCTTCTCCAGATAATCCGACACACTGATTTCATCCATGGGAATGCGCCCCATATTCTTCTTCAGCCAGTAGATAAACTTGGTCATGGCCACGCCGTCCTTGATATGGGCCCGCTTTTCATTTTCTATCTCCACATCATTTTTAACCGCCTTCATGGAAGCAGTGGGATTCATTCTGTCGATTACCTTATTGGCTCCGTTAATCAAGCGGTAAACGGCATAGTTGACCCTGCATTTCTCCAGCAGGACCTTTTCGCCCTTAAGCTCCTCCACCATGTCATATACTCCGTCATAAGGCATCACCGTGACACCCATCCGTTCCAGATACTCCCTCACGCTTATGTCCTCCGCATCCTCCAGATACGGATAAGCTTTTCCCACCAGCACACTGCTGTTGACAAACAGGTACAGTTGGTCCATGGTCAACAGCGCGTACGACAGCACCACCGGATTGTACAGGATGTCGTTGCCTCTGATATTTAACAGCCATGCTATATCATCCAGGGAGGTAAGCACATGGACCGATGCATGGGCCTTTTTCATAGCCGCCCTCACATCCGCGATCTTTTCCAATGCGCTCTTTCCCGCATATCTCCCATCCAGAACCCATGCAGGCTCCGCCGACAGCTCAGGCCGTTCTTCCCAAATCATGCCTGCCAGGTCTTCCCCGAAGGAAATACGCGCTCCCCTCTCCTTTAACAGTTCCTCCAGGGCAAGCCCTTCGGCCGCATTTACTACCCTGCCGTCAAATCCCAGGCAGCCGCCCTCAGGCATTTTGTCGTCCAGGTACGCTCCCAGGGAGGGAACGCCCTCCTGTCCCATTTTCATCATGGTCATCGTGGAATCCTTTAGCTGGGCAGCTGCCTGCACATAGTAGCGTCCGTCTACCCAAAGGCATGCTTCGTCCATTGTAACCAGGGCCGTACCTGCCGATCCGGTAAATCCGGTCATATATTCCCTGCATTTGAAATACTCTCCCACATATTCGGATTCATGGAAATCAGCCGTGGGTATCATATACGCATCCATTCCCCGCTCTTTCATCAATTTCCGCAATGCGTTCAGCCTGCTCTGAATCACATTCATACTATTATCCTTCCTTCCATTTCTTTCTGTCTCCCCCGCACCTATTTCTTCCACATGGCATCCTCTATAGCCGCCCCAATGCCTTCATTGTAAGTAGGCTGCGCCCGCATGGCAAAGGACATTTCCTCTGCGCTCAGTCCGTTGGCTATGGCCGTGGCTATTTCTCCAATCATATCCGTGGCCCTGGGACACATCATCTGCGCCCCCACAATGGTGTTGGAATACGCTTCAAATACCAGACGGATAAATCCATTTTCCCCGCCGGTTATGATGGATTTTCCATTTTCTCTCATGGAGAAATGCCCGCAGCGCACCTTCAGCCCTTTTTCCCTGGCAATTTCCTCCGTGATGCCGACGGTGGCAATCTCCGGATCCGTATAGATACAGTTTGGCACGATTGGAAGGGACACATACATGCCATTGGGCACTACCTCCAGCTTAATGCTGTGGGGTCTTCCGGCTATCCTCTCCACCACATATGTGCCCTGGGCCGCTGCCACGTGGGCCAGCTGTGTTCTGGCGGACACGTCACCAATGGCGTAGATTCCCCGCACGCTTGTCTCAAAATCGCTGTTTACGGCAATCTTCCCGCCTTCCATCTCAAGAGAAATGTCCCTGCCCAAAAGCTTTTCCACATTTGGCCGGCGCCCGATGGCCATGAGTATCTGGCCTGCTCTCATTTTAACGGGCTCTCCCTCCCCGTTGGGAGTGATGACGCAGCTGAGTCCGCCCTCTTCCTCCAGTATCTCAGTAACCGTGGCATCACAGTACACGTCAATGCCCTTTTGGCGCAGCTCCTTTTCCAGCTCCGCAGACATTACATCATCCATGGGCGCCATCAGATGCTTCTGCTTCTCCACAATGGTCACATGGGAACACAGGTTGTTGAACATGGTGGCAAACTCCACCGCGATAACGCCTCCGCCCATGATTGTCAGCCTGTCAAAATTCCAGCTCTCCGCTGCCAGCAGCCTGTCGCTGTTCCATACGCCTGCCAGGTCCGCGCCGGGAATCCGGCTCATGTAGGACACCGCGCCTGTGGCTATGATGACTGCGTTTCCGCGGAGGAATTCCCGGCCGCCTTCCTTTAGCTCCACCTCCACGGTCCTGTCCCTGCGAAGCACTGCTGTTCCGTAAACAATTTCCACATTCAGCTTTTCAAAGCCATATTGAATGCCATCCCGGTATTTAACCACTGCTTTTTTCTTATACTTCTGCATTTTCCCAAAATCAAAGGAAATGAAATCAGTAGACACGCCAAATTCATCGCAGCTCTGCATCATATGAAACATATCGGAGGCATGCAGCAGCGCCTTGGTGGGAATGCATCCCCGGTTTACGCATGTACCTCCAATCTTCTTTGCCTCTATCACCACAACCTTGAGGCCAAATTCCGCTGCTTTAAGCGCTGCCGTATAGCCCCCTGGCCCGGCTCCTATAATCACTACGTCAAATTCTCTTGCCATACCCGTTCTCCCTCATGTTCTTAATAAATTATTCTTTTAAATTATCTTGATTACATTATGTTTTAAATAATTTCTTCCAAGCATTTCTTCAAAGAAGGCGAACCTAAATCAAACTCAAATGCCTGCAGGCCTTCCATATCCCGTCCCGGTCAATATCATCTGTAACATAATCCGCCACGGTCTTCAGCTCCTCCACGGAATTTCCCATAGCAACACCGATGCCTGCCTCACGTACAATCTCATAGTCATTCATGCTGTCTCCAAAGGCGACTGTCCGCTCCAGGCCTATGTCATAGTACTGGCACAGCCGTTTCAGTCCCTCTGCCTTGGAGGCCTCCCGTTCCACCACATCCGCCCCCATGTTCCCCGAGAACATGGGAAATTTGAATTCAGGAAAATGGTCCTCCAGCTCTCTGGCGCCTTCCGGACCGCCTATGTACACCAATGTCCTCACCGGTATATCCATCAGTTCCCATCCATCCATGAAATTGCGTTCCGAAACACCCCAGCGAAGCCGGTCCATGCGGACCACGCCCTCCGGGTGTATATAATAATCCTTTCCCTCCTGGCTGACGCCCAGGGAAATTCCGTGGGTATCCCCATATTCCAGCAATGCCCTCAGCCGGCCCTTGTCCATCAGATGTTCAAAGAGGACATTGCCCTCAGCCACGACCCGCGTTCCGTTCATGTGTATCACTGCGTCTGGCATAATCATATCCCGGTATACCACACTCATATCATGGTCCATGTTCCTGCCGCTTCCTATGACAATGACCGAGTCTTTCCGCAGCAGCTCCAGGGCTTTCATAGCGCTGTCCGGAATTTTCCATGTCTTATGGTCCAGCAGTGTCATATCTAAATCAAAGCTGACAATCCGCTTTTTCTTACTTGGTTTCTGTGTCATTTTTAAATTCTCCGAATAAATTAAAATTAGGTCTTTTCAAAATGAAAATTATCTGATATAATAAGTGAGGTTCGAGAACGGAGTATGGCGTAGCTTGGTAGCGCGCTCGGCTGGGGGCCGAGAGGTCGCAGGTTCAAATCCTGTTACTCCGATTTTTTCTTTTAATTCATAGGTTCCTGATGCTTATCGGTGTCAGGAACCTTTGTTTTTTTGATTACCTTTCTGCAATATATTGATTACCTGTTACCCAGATTGGGCATTTCAGCATTAATACGCGATATGATTTCAGTCTTTTCCTCAATCCCGCTAATATCGTATGTATAATACCGTTCATTCACATCTTCCGTATGTCCGAGAAGTGCTGCTGTAGCCGATACCCCCTTACACCGCTTTTTAGAGTTTACCGTCCTGCGGAATGCGTAAATCCCCTTTTCACTGTTTCCTACTTGTCTACATTTGTTCTTTGAACAGGAGGATATCATTGGCGCATGCACTCTCCCGTTCTCATTTAAAAAAACTCTGACTCATATCCCCATTGAACCTCCAATGTCCTTTACTCGTTTAAGCAAATTCCGATTTCGTTTGTCATCGGAGAAATACGCGCTTTGCCAGGTACTCTTTTCTTTGTTCATTTTTACTTTCTCTTATACGTATGACAGGTCAATAATACCATTTTCCAGGGCGTAATGCAATATGCCCAAATTGTTTTCTGCTTTCATCATCACTTATCAGGAACCGTGTATACACTCACCGGCCGTGGGGTGGGGGGCTACTCTTGTATCTTTAATTTTATGTCTGTTAAATATATAGGGTCCGACATTTTTGGGGCTCTCGGACACTTTTTTCTTCAAATTCTGCGGTATAGCGGCACACAAATAACTCCCATCAGAAAGAACATCGGATAATACCTCCGCATCATCTGGCTCCATCTTATCAGACGAACTAACGTTGCGGACATATAAACACGAACAGCACCATGGAAGGCCTTTGGAATATGTGTCAGATAGGTCACTGATGGTGATAAGGCACATCATTTGCCTGGCATATTTTTCGGATCAATTCTCTTGTCCTTAGTGCTACCTGACCCATCAGGACTGGCTTCCCATATAAATATTCATAATGTTACCTTTCACTTTTCTTTATTCCTCAACCATTCCAATCAGGTCGAATTTCTCCGTTGAAACAATGACATCATACGATTTTTTCTCCGGTATCTCATACTTCACCCAGATGGTTCTGTCGGAAAGATTGTAATACCATCCGGTTCCGGCTTCCTCCCAGCCGTCCCTTACAAGATAACGCGGGATGCGCTCGCCGTCAACCGTTACCCAGAATGCACCTTTTTGCTTGCTGACAAGCCGGATTGTAACTCGCTCCAATGGGCTTTCGTAGGTTCCCCTGGTATCAAAGTGAATTATCGTCTGATTACCGGCAGTTACATTAACTGCGGTTTTCGCGTAAACACCCTTCTTATAGTCCTCCGTGTGTCCGTCATCGTCATAGAATACAAAGCTGGTGTCCGTATCCGCGCTGATCAGGAAATCCGCATGACGCATCCTGTCCGACATAATATGCTTAACATCCTCGCTGGTCACATAAACCGCACTTCCCCTGAGGAACATGGGAATGCTGCCCAGATTTACCGGAAGCTCGATAGTCTGACCGCCCGAATACTCCTTCAGGTTGTCATTCATGTCGAACCATCTGCATCCTGACGGCAGATAGATAGTTCTTGTCCTTGCCTCCGGCTCCACCACATTGGCAACCAGCACGCTCTTTCCGAACATAAAGATGAAATTATTATCGCTGTAACACTTCTTATCTTCCGGGAACTCTAAAAACAGCGGGCGCATAGCCGGCATGCCGTTCTGGTTTGCCTCATACATCAGGCTGTACAGATACGGAAGCATCCGGTATCGCTGGGCGTAAGCCTCCTTCACATATTCCCGATTCTCCTCATACATCCAGGGCTGTGTCACCGTGTTGTCGTTATTTGCCGAATTTAAGCAGAAGCGCGGCTGGAAAATACCGTTTTGAATCCAACGAAGCAAAAGCTCCGCCTCCGGCACAGATCCCGCAAACCCGCCAATGTCACAGCCCATGTTGGCACAGCCGGAAAGTCCCATGCCCACGATCGTGGCGATGTTGAACTTCACTGTACGCCAGTCTGTCAGGTTATCTCCTCCCCATACCTGCGCGTATCTCTGGATGCCTGCATATCCCGCACGGTTGATTATGTAGGGCCGCTCTCCCGGATAAACGTGGGCAATCGCCTGCTTTCCAAGAAATGCCATCAAATTGGAATGCAGAATCTTGAGCTCCGCCATTGTCCCTCCGGCGCCTTCAAAATCACAGTATGCGTCCCGATCCTCCACGCCGTCCATCTCACAATTGTCATTCCATACGGTCTTTGTTCCCATTCTCAGAATCCGGTCTTCCAAAAGCATCTTCCAGGTTTCACGGGCATTCGGGTTCGTGAAGTCTAAAAACCTGCCTTCTCCGCCCCACCATCTTCCATAATAATCCCCGTCACCGCCCGGGTTTTTAATAAACACGCCGTTCTCCTCAAACAGGTTCATATAAGGATGATTTTTCAGAATACCCGGTTTCAGATTGGGAATCACATTGATTCCTCTGGCATTCATACGCTCAAAGAAATCCTCAGGATTTGGAAATCTCCTGTAATTCCAGTTAAAGATATAGCGGAGGTTGTCCTCCTCGCCGCTGGAATAGCCGGATGCCAGCCAAAAGTTATCGATCAGGATGCCCTCCTTCTCATGCTTATCGATTACCCGATAGATTTCCTGATCACAGTTGTCCTCCAGTTCTGCGTAATACATAGTCGAGGCACAATACCCCAGAGACTGTTTGGTGGGCAGCGCGCAGCGCCCCGTCAGCATCGTATAGCGGTCTAAAACCGCCGAAAGCTCAGGACCCTTGAGCAGGAACAGGTCAATATCTCCCCCATCCGTCTGATAATAGCAATACCGATCCCAATAGCCGGAAACCTCCTGCCCCATATCAAATACGCTGTCGTAGGAATTATGATAAAACAAGCCGATGGCATAGGCTGTTTTCTCGTTGATCCGGATATAAAACGGTATATGCTTGTACATGGGATCCCCAAACTCCGGATCGTGGCCAATCGCGTCCTTGGGTGACATCCTGAGTCTTCTCCCTTTCTTGTCCAGACAGCCCGTCTTTTCGCCAAAGCCGTAAAAGTGGTCGTTAACCGGATCCATTTTGGAATAGTGGGCCAACCGTCCCAGATGATCCTCCTCAAACGCCCTCTCCTTCAGATCCTGATAAACGACAGCCCCGTCCAGGGTCTTTAACGTCAGGAAAAAGGGGGTTTTGCTGATTTCCAGGATGCAGGTGCCTGTTGTAAATACAAGCTTTCCGTTCTTCTCCTCGCAGGGAATATCCAGGGGCTCGATGCGTGTGCGCTCGTCCTTTAAAAGTTCGTCCATCCGATCCTCCCAGGCGGTAGTCACCAGCGTATA
>Ga0137302_10310_pt1 | contig 28741 bp, 30 predicted proteins | sample Ramsor2O_GlcNAcB_FD_97184 | JGI IMG/M metagenome (GOLD analysis project Ga0137302, IMG submission 97184) | Mouse cecal microbial communities from Vienna, Austria - N-Acetylglucosamine amended with D2O_GlcNAcB | ecosystem: Host-associated > Mammals > Digestive system > Large intestine > Cecum... | reverse complement strand
GTAGCATATAAGCTTTTCAAGAATGCTCTGGGGCATGTACGAGCGGTCGGCAGGGAGAGGAAGTCCTGCCGAGGCTATTTCGTCGGTGGTAAGGCCTGCGCCTGTATGGCGCTCGGCTACGAGAGCATATACCTCGGGCGCGCCGTCGGCCCGCAGCATGTCGGCTCCGGCAGCCCCATGGGCAAGGTATGGCAGTGTGCCGTGGCAGTCGATGCCGGGAGCATCTGTGGCTATTATGCCTATGTCGTGGAGCATTGCGGCAGCCTCTATGTCGGCTTCCGGAATATCAAGATTCTTGCGACCGGCAATTTCGATGGCAAGCCGGGCCACAGCCGCGCTGTGAGATAACAAAATCCCGCGAACCTTGCGGTCGGCGGGATAATGTTTGTCAATTATAGTTTGCCAGAACTGTGTCATTCTACAATAGTGTTCCAGCCGTGGGTATCGGGTGTTTCGCCAAGGCGGATTGCGTTCAGGTGGTTGTAAAGGCGTGTGGTGACAGGGCCGGGCTTGCCGTCTTTCGACATAACGTATTTGATGCCCTTGTCGAGGTCGTCGATCTCGCCTATGGGTGAGCATACGGCCGCTGTGCCGCAGGCTGCAGCCTCGGAGCATTCTGCGAGCTCTTCCACGGCTATCGGGCGCTGTTCGACTTCGATGCCCATATCGCGCGCTATGTCCATAAGGCTCATATTGGTTATGGAGGGCAGGATTGAGTCAGATTTCGGAGTGATGTATTTGCCGTCTTTGATGGCGTAGAAATTGGCCGGGCCGCATTCGTCGAGGTATTTCTTCTCTTTGGGATCGAGATAAAGCACTGCGGAGTATCCGAGCTCGTGAGCCTTGTGGCCGGCGCCGAGAGAGGCTGCATAGTTTCCGCCCACTTTCCAGCGACCTGTTCCCTGAGGAGCCACGCGGTCGTACTGGCGCATTATGCACATATTGGTGTTTTTGAATCCGCCTTTGAAGTACGGACCCACCGGGGTTACCATGATTATGAAAAGGTACTCGTCGGCTTCTTTAACACCGATGCGGGGCGTCATACCTATTTCGAGAGGACGGATATAGAGCGATGCTCCTGTGCCGTAAGGCGGGATGAATCGTTCGTTGAGCTTTACTGCCTTTATGCACATTTCCTCGAACAGCTCTACGGGTATCGGCTCCATCAGGAGTCCTTTGGCTGATTCGCGCATGCGCTTGGCATTTTCTTCAAGGCGGAAAATACGAATTTTTCCGTCAGCTCCGCGGAAGGCTTTCAAGCCTTCGAATACTTCCTGGCCGTAGTGGAGCGTGGTGGCGGCCATGTGTATGTTTACTGTTTCGGATTGGGAAATCTCGATAGGACCCCATTTTCCGTCGCGGAAGGCGCAACGTACGTTGTAGTCGGTGGGGAAGTAACCAAATGGGAGGTTTGCCCAGTCTATTTGCTTATCCATTTTCGATTATTTTTGGTTAGCGTTATGCAAAGATACGAATAAGTCGAGCGCAAAAGCAAATTTATTTAATTTTGCCGAGCGTGAGTATCTAAGGCAGTCAGCCAAAGATACGGATAAGTCGAGCGCAAAAACAAATTTGTTCGGCGTTATTGAGGAAAAGCGCCGCCAGCGACAGACTTGTGGCTGGCGGCGCTTGTGTCATTTTGGCAGCTTTTCTTAGAGTATGTTTACTTTTAACTCTATGAAATCCTTAGAAGTTTTTTCGGCCTGTTTCAAGCTTTCATTCAGTCGTTATGGAACCCCATAACTCCTTCATTCAATCTCAAAACATACTCGAAAAATCATTCTAAATCTTAACATAAGCCAAAAGTAAACATACTTTTAATAGAGTTGAAATCTTCAACTCTAACTTTGGGGAAAATGTCCAATATCTGAGATTTGGGAAGGGTTGCGGAGCAAGCGCCATTTTCTATTCTCATTTTGACAACGGGTGTAGATACTACTCGCCCATTGATGCTTATGGCAATTCTCTTCTCAAGATTGCGTTCGGTTATTTCTGCGTACTTTGTGGTATCAGAAAATTTGAATGGCACTGTTATTTCGTCCTCTTCCGAATGATAAAGTAGCTCGGAAATTCTCACTGTGTCCTCCAGAAGACAAGCGGGTGTTGCATTGACAGAATCTCCATCGACGTAGTTGGATAAAGCGACTACGACATTTTCGTCAACACTGATGCTGATGGGCTTTTTGGCATCAGTGGAACAAGCAATGACGAAAATTCCGACAATGTTTGCGAGAATGATTGAAAACACGGTTTTTCTCATAATATTCTATTTATTAGGGTGTAACGATTGCCAATATTACAGTTCTTCCTTTTCCCAATCTACAAGGCTATTGCATCGCTTAATATTGCTTCTATACCATAGGTATTCCAACGCAAATCCAAACAATGTTAAACCCCACACGAAAAACATACTCCAAGTATGGATAAACAAAGGGGTAAAGGATAGCCATATGAGCAATGGAATTATCACTATCGCAGTCGCAAGCTCAATATTGCGATATAGTTTTTTGATTGATACTATGGTTGTCAGAATCCCTTTGTTTGTATCGTCCCACAGATTGATTGACTTGATGGATATATATATCTTGACTCCATAGAGGAGGGCTGTGAATATTGTGGAACACATCGCTATAAGCCACCATAATGGGAGCTTTAATGGCGACCATACTGAGGAAGTTGCCATAAGGACAAGGCAAATTATTGTAAATATACCGTCCCACAAAATTCTTTGTAAAAGCCGTGATTTTATATCATTCTTTTTTAAGATTATTTTGCGTGATGCCTCTTCACTGATTTGTGAATCAATATGAGGCTTAACCGATTGCCATGCCGTTTTTAAGTCTTCAAGTTCCATAATTATACCTCCTTCCGTGATGATAGTTTTTCTTTAATACGATATAGTCGTGATGCAACCGTATTCCGTGGTATGCCCATATTAAAGGCTATTTCTTCATAGCTTAACTCGTCAAGCCACATCAATATCAAGGCCTTATCCATTGGTTTCAATTGAGAGATCAGAGCATACAGCCATTCAATTTTCTCCTTATATTCATTATCGGTTTCATCTTGAAAGTGTATGGTGGGGAGGTCCTCCAATGTAAGCATTTTTATCTTAGGGGAGAATCTTCGTAAAGAGAACAAGCAAGTGTTGATACACACCTTGTATACCCAAGTGGCTTCCGAGCATTCTTGCCGAAAATGGCGATATCCCTTGAATAATGAAATCAAAACCTCCTGCCTGATGTCCTCATACGGGATATCGTTATTGGCATAGAAGAAGCTGACGCTGAAAATGATCTTTTCATGTCGTTCTATCATGTCGGTAAAGGATTTATTATAATCAGAATTATTTACCATTGGTTTCTCTTTACAAAGTTAGATGCAATATTGCCCAAATAGTTCCCTGAGAAAGTAAAAAAATCAATGGATCTTTTACCATGCGCCGCAGTTAGTCCACGGAGCGATGGGTATACAAAAAAAGAGCTACCTTTCGGAAGCTCTTTTTGTAGCGAATCAGGGAATCGAACCCTGGTCTCCACCGTGAGAGGGTGGCGTGCTAGGCCACTACACTAAATCGCCATTTTTTGTTTTGCGATGCAAAGTTAAGCAGTATTCCCGGGTTGTGCAATAGTTGTGTTGCGTTTTAACATTGTTTTAACACAATTGCGGTCAGTCTTTGTTGAGATAGTAGTGCAGGGCGCCGACAAAGAGTGCTCCGCCAGCTACATTGCCGAGTGTGGCGGGCAGTATGTTGGAGGTGAGCATTGTGGCAATGTCGATATCGGCGCCAAGCATTATTCCGAGTGGTATAAAGAACATATTTGCCACACAGTGTTCATAGCCGAGTGCCACGAATGCGAACACGGGAATTTCACAGGCAAGGAGTTTTTCACCAAGACGTCGGCCGCTGAGCGCAAGCCATACGGCAAGGCAGACGCACCAGTTAGCGCCTATTCCCTTGAGGAAAATAATGCCGAAAGATGCTGATGTCTTTGCAGCGGCCATCGACACCAAGGCTTTGGTGTAAACGGGATTCGAGCACAAGCCTGTGAGAAAGACCATAAAATAGGCGAAAGCGAGCGCTCCTATAAAGTTTCCGAGCCATACGACGCTCCAATTGCGAAGAACCGGCACGAATCCTAATTTGCGTTGCAGTAAGGGAGGTATGAGCAGGGCATTATTGCCGGTAAAGAGATCAGCTCCGAGTACCACGACAAGCATAAGGCCGATAGGGAACACAAGGCCGCTAAGAAGCCGTTGCAGTCCGGGGTTAGAGGCTGTTATTTCGGGGAATCCGAATCCTATTATTACTGATAATGTGCCGCCGAGGGCTATGTAGGCCCCGGCAAGAATACTGCCGGTCCATAATCGACCGGCAGGACGTGTGCATTTGGCTATGCCTGCCGAGCAGGCAGCCGAGAGTGTTTCGGAAGGTGTTTTAACTGGCATTTTCAACGGTTGGGGCCCCGTCGTCCTTCTTCGTGGCGTTCACGGCTCAGGCGGCGGTGGTGGCGCAAGAGTTGTTGTGTGAATTTTTTTTCTGCATTCTTGAGGGAGAGCAGTTGCCGGGGAGAAAGTATGCTTTTGAATTTTTCGAGATATTCTGTTTCGATTTCTCCTTCTTTGAGTTTCTGGTTGTAGACGGCGGTGGCGGCGGCTTCTATCTCGACGTCGGAGGCCGAGGCATTTTCACTTACCTGCCGTTCGAGTTCGCGAGTGTCTGTGCCGATACGCAGCACACGGTCTTCCATTTCGTCGTATGCGGGAAAGAAGTCGCGCTGCTGTTCCTTGCTTAGCGACAGCTCTTTAGTCAGAAATTCGTGCTTGTATTCGCGTATTTCGTTGATATAACGGTTGCGGTCTTCTTCGTTAAGCTGCTGAGCCACGGTTGTGGCCACGCTTATGGCGAATAGTGCTATAAAACAGAGTCGGAGATGCATATGGCTTGGCTGATAGCTTATTGAGGTAGTATAACGTCGGCGGCTTCAGTTTCCGAGTCGGGCGTTATGGCTGTGAAATCTTCAAAGTCGAATGGCTCGTCTGTATTGAGGCTGCCGTCTTCTATCATTTGGTCGACAAGTTCCCAGTCGTCAACGTCGTTATAGATGTAATTATCCATAAAGTCATAGTTCATAAGGGCTTCGGCCAATACAGGGTTGCTGTCCATGGGCTGAAGGCGGTTGGCGCCTGTCATCATAGTGAACATTTGCAGCATAAGCCATACGCCGGCGAACATAGCGGCCATATATACATAGGGCCTGACAATGTTCCATAGCGGTCTTTTGCCTTCGGTCTTGATTTCGTCCGGGTGTTCAAGCTCGGGCCTTTCGGGGAGCATGGCCGCCATCTTGTCGGCAAAAGAGTCGAAGTAGCCATCAGGCACACTGAGTCCGGCCGAGGGAACGGCCAGACCGTCTTTCCGGGCTAATTCAAGTATGTTTTGACGTTCGTTTGCCATACGATGTATCTTTTAATTGATAAGACTCGTTGCGGGGCTGATGGTTTAATCTAATTGTTCGAGATATTGCTCGATTTTTTTTGTTGCAAGGTGATACGATGCTTTCAGGGCGCCTACCGATGTTCCAAGTATCTGCGACATATCCTCGTATTTCATATCGTCGAAATACTTCATGTTGAATACAAGCCGCTGCTTCTCAGGCAGGCGTGCGACAGCCTCTTGCAGGCGTTCTGCAAGGCTGTCGCCGTCTATATCGGGTTGCGCGGCTATGTCGATAGTGCCTTCGTGCTCGTCCAGCGAAATTCCGGCTCTCTTTTTTTCGCGTTCGATGAAGCTGATACTTTCATTAATGGCTATTTTGTAAAGCCATGTCGAAAGCCGGGCTTCGCCTCTGAAATTTTCGAGCGAGCCCCATGCTTTCATAAAGGTGTTTTGGAGAAGATCGTTGGCGTCGTCATGACTTCGCACCATACGCCTGATCTGCCAGTAAAGAGGCTCGGAGTAGAGCTTTATCACTTCCGTAAAGGCTGCGCGAACAGTGTCCGGCTGCCTTAGCCGGGCTATGAGTTCGGGACTTGCTTCGGGTATTGATGCCATTGCGGAAGATTAATGAGAATGCAAAAATAGCAAAAAAATCGGTTAGTCGCCCATTGTGCGGAGCAATTCTTCGTTGTCGATTGTGCGCTCCATGCGGTCTTTGATAAATTCCATTGCCTCGACGGAGTTGCGGTCGGACAGGAAGCGGCGCAGAATCCACATGCGGTTGAGCGTTTCCGACCTAAGTAGCAGGTCGTCGCGGCGTGTGCTCGATGCCATGATGTCGACGGCGGGGAATATGCGCTTGTTGGATAGTTTGCGGTCGAGCTGGAGCTCCATGTTTCCGGTTCCTTTGAATTCTTCAAAGATTACTTCGTCCATCTTCGAGCTGGTTTCTGTCAGTGCTGTGGCTATGATGGTTAGCGAGCCACCACCTTCGATGTTTCGGGCCGCGCCGAAGAATCGCTTTGGTTTTTGGAGGGCGTTTGCGTCGACGCCGCCGGAGAGTATCTTACCCGAAGCCGGTGCCACGGTGTTGTATGCGCGTGCGAGGCGTGTGATGGAGTCGAGCAGCACAACCACGTCGTGACCGCATTCGACCATTCGTTTGGCTTTGTCGAGGACTATGCCTGCTATTTTCACATGGCGGTCGGCCGGTTCGTCGAATGTGGAAGCGATGACTTCGGCATTGACGCTGCGCTGCATGTCGGTTACTTCTTCGGGGCGCTCGTCGATAAGGAGAATCATAATGTATGTTTCCGGATGATTCTCCGCAATGGCGTTGGCGATGTCTTTGAGAAGGAGGGTCTTACCTGTTTTCGGGGGAGCTACGATGAGCCCGCGCTGGCCTTTTCCTATGGGCGAGAACATATCTACCACCCTTGTCGACAGTGTGCAGGAACGGCCGCTTGTGAGGTCGAATTTCTCGTCGGGGAAGAGGGGAGTGAGGTGCTCAAATGCCACGCGGTCGCGGATAAATTCCAGCGAGCGGCCGTTCACACGGCGTACGCCGGTGAGCGGATAGTATTTGTCGTTTTCGCGAGGGGGACGGATATATGCTTCCACAACGTCGCCGGGGCGCAGCCCGAACGATTTAATCTGCTGGTTGGTGACATATACATCGTCGGGCGAGGGCAGATAGTTGAAGTCGGCAGAGCGGAGGAATCCGTATCCTTCAGGAACGATTTCAAGTACGCCGGTGGCTTCAAGAATGCCGTCGAAGTCGTATCGCTGCTGCTGTTGGTTGAAACGGTTCTTTTTGTTCTTTTTGCCGTTTTGCTGATTGTTCTGTTGGTTGGGTTCGCCGATTATTACTGGCTGGGCCGGGCCGTTGTATTGCTGTGGCGCGGGGGTGCCTTGCTCTTCTTTTTCTCTTTGGTTGCGAGGCACGAACTTGCGGCCTTGGCTGCGCGGGAAAAATTCGCCGAGAGATCCGTCGCCAGCGGGAAGGAACTGTCCGCGCGGGCGTTCTTGGCGGGTTTGTGTTTCGGCGGTGTTTTCTGTCTGATTTTCAGGCTCGGTTGCCTGAGTACTTTCGCTCGTGATTTCAGCTGTTAGGGCTTCTACCGCTATATTGCCCTCGGGAGCTGCCTGAGGGGCTTCTTGCACAGTTGCTTCAGGCACTGTTTCGGCAGGTGTGGCTGCCGCCGGCTCTTCGGGGCGCTTTTTAGGTGGACGGCCACGACGCTTGCGCTCTACCACTACAGGAGCGTTTTCAGCCGGCTCGCTTGAAGGGGAGCTGTCGGAAGCCGGTTCGGCTACAGCGGGTGCTTCCTGGGCGGCCGGCTCTGCCGGTTGTGGTTCTTTTTTCTTGCGTCCTCTTTTTTTAGGCGTTTTTTCTTCTTGGGCCGACCCTGTGGCTTCTGCGCGACGTTTGCGCTCGGCTGTTGTGGCGGCGGCGCGGTCGATAGCCTGTTGGTCGAGTATGCGGTATACGAGTTCTTCTCTTTTTGAAAGGTCGATTTTTTTGATGCCCATTCCCTCAGCTACTGATTTGAGGTCGGCATCCGGCATTTCGTTAAGTTCTGTAATGTTGTACATTGTTTCGGTGATTACATTGGAGCTTTTCAGCCATTATTCGAGCAATAAGACTCCGCTGTATATGTCGTATATATAGATTACTATAAAATAGAGGGAGATTGTGCGTAATTGGGGGTGAGCATAAATTACACTATGCCGAAAGTCAAACCATAATAAACCAAATTATTATGAGATGGCATAAAAATAGAGTGGAATATGGTTGATTTGTTGTTAACCTTGCAGCCACGCACAGGTTTTAACGCTGCAAAGTTAGCATACTTTTTATTAACTAACAAAAAAAATGGCTCAAAGTTTGTTTTTTGCTAAAGTATGGATATGCGTGGTATATCAAAGCACGTGTTGAATTTTTTTATGAACCAAAGTTGCCATACTGCCGTTTAAAGTTTATTCAACAAATATAAATTGCAGAATATGAATTTTATATGGTTTATTATTATCGGGCTTATATCCGGTTTTGTGGCCGGTAAGCTGATGCGCGGAGGCGGTTTTGGCCTTGTGGTCAATCTTATCGTGGGAATAATCGGCGGCGTTCTTGGCGGCTGGCTGTTTGGCTTGATAGGCATTAGTGCCGGAGGCGTCATAGGCAGCCTTATAACCTCGATTGTCGGCGCGATAGTGCTGCTTTGGATTGTCGGGATAATAAGCAGGACGGTGAACCGCTGAAATAGAATAATGGCGCCATTGGCGGCGCCATTATTGTTTGTCAATGTTTTGACAGGAAGTCGATTGATAGTTCAACTGCCTTTTTGAATGCTGTCGGCTGCCCCGGCACGGTTATGAACAGATGCACGGCGCCAGGAAACTCCACCCGTCGGACTATGCCAGGAAGGTGGTCGGCAAACTCTTTGCCTTGGTCGCGCAGTATGTCGCGTCCGGCTCCGACAAGCAGCGTTGGCGGTAGCTTGGCAAGGTTTCCTGTTTTTGCCAAGCTTATGCTTATGAGTGGGTTGTATGGTGTGGTTCTGATGGTATAGGCTTTGTTGAACTCGGCCATCAGGTCTGCGTCGAGTCCGTAGCCGTGGCCATATTTGTTCCACGACTCGGAATCGTCGGCGTAAGCTTTGGTTACGGGGTAGAACAGAATCAGCGATCGGATTGGCAGGTGGCTGCATTTCAGCGCGGTAGCTGCGGCGAGATTGCCTCCGGCGCTGTCGCCTCCTATGCTTATAAGGGTAGGGGAGGTTTTTAAAATGGTTGCATTTGCATGGGCGTACTTGAGTGCGGTGGTGCAGTCGTTGAGTGCAGCCGGAAATGGACTTTCCGGGGCCAGGCTGTAATCAATGGCAAGTACGCGGGCTGCTCCCGACGCGGCAATGGCGTCGCAAAACCGAGAGCAGCTATTGATGCTTCCGAAAGTCCACCCTCCGCCGTGCAGGTATATGAGCAATGGGAGCGTCGTGGTGTCGTTTTCGATTTCGTACAGGCGCATGGAGTGGTTCAGGTATGTCGCTTTAACTCCCGTCGAAAGTTCAGCTTCGGCATTTCTGGAGTTTCTTACCCGGCGAAGTGCGGCGGTGTCGCCGTTTATGGCCGATTTTATGGCCGATTTTTGTTTTTGCTGAAGTCCCTCGGGCAGGTTCGATATGAATGTGTCTGCTTCGACACGCATGAGGCTATCGATGTTCTGGGCTTTCGTAAATATCGGTATGAATATGGCTAATAACAGTAGATGATGCGCGATGCATGAACGAATATTTCTCATAATTGCTTGATTAGTCATTCAAAGAAAATATTCGGGTAAAGCACTGTGCCGCTGATATTTTTTGCTGAGTCGGGTTTTAATTCAACCACCATGCAAAACTCGTCGGGGACATCGAAGGGAAATTTTATGCCGAAATCAATGGCCTTTCGATAGCCGAAACGCGGGTAGTAGTCTTTGTGTCCGAGAAGCACGGCTGTGTCGTATCCGAGTGACGTGGCTCTTTTGTGTGCTTCGCCAATAAGGCGTCCTCCGATTCCTTTGTTTTGGTATTCGGGCATTATGGCGAGTGGCGCAACTGCCAAAGACTTTGTTCTTTGATGGTTATGTTGCACTATTAATACCTCTGAGAGCAAGATATAGCCAACAATCTCTCCCGTGTCGGTTTCTGCCACCAATGACAGCTGCGGAACATATGATTCGCAGCTATGAAGCTTTTGAACCAATATGTGTTCGCGGTGGTCGCTTTCGGCTACTGTAGCAAACGCTTCTTTTATCAAGCAGCAGATAGCTGTCAAGTCACCTTCTTGTTCGGCTCGTATGTCAATTTTCATATTGTATTATTAAAAACAACGCAAAGTTACTTATTTTTGTGCTGATACAAGCGAAATAGGTAAGATGGCGTTTTTGCGTTTTATAACATAATTTATGAATCCTGCTTATGGTGTATGACCAATTTATATATACTTTTGTGAATCTTATGAAAATTATAAACCTAAATCACAATATTCTCTCCGTCGCCTTGGTGCTATTTTGCACACTTGCACAATCTTGCAACGACGAAGTGTTTGTTGACCGCAACGGTATGACTGTTTCGGTGAGCGAGCGGGTGTTGCAGCCGACAGGCGGAAGGAGCTGCTTGCAGTATGGCGCATCGTATCAATCGTCTGATTATCCGTGCGTAAGTGTGAATCTGATCGGCGAATCGTCGTATGAGGAAGTATTCCAGCCTAATAAAGTGGTTGATAAGATAGAACTGACCGATGGCTGTTTTTTCTCATTGACGGCCGAATACAACCCAAAGACCAACGAGGTGGTTCTGAATCTTGACAAGAGCTTGTATACGGATAGTGTCTGCATAACGATCGAGCGCCCGTCGGGCATATCCTATGCTATGGAGTATGTAAAAGTTGCTCCGGCACCTAATTCTGTTGTGTCTGAAGTTTCGTATGCTCTTGACTATTATACCGAGGCAGACCGTTCATATCAAAGACGGACGTATAATTATGTAAATTCGTCCGATAGTCCCAAGACTTTTGCAGCCGGCATTGCACAAATAGCTCAATTCAAGCCATTTGACGGAGATCGGCTTAATTCCTCCCATATATTTGGGGATTCGGAGATTGTGGTGCCGGCCGTTGTATGGGACGGAAGCAAGATGATAGAGATAGATGACACCGTGCCGTTTTCAACGACGATGGGTTCTATTTTTACCAAGGAACTGAGCTATTATGAAAAGATAGAGTACGATGTGCCGCCTCGTTGTCTTTTTCAGGTTGTCGCGGATATTACATATGTATGCTATTCGATGTGGTTTACAGTCTATGTGACTAATCCGGCTTTCGCCGATTTTAAAGGTTTTGTACAAGGCGAATATCTTTTGTTTGTCCCGGCTGAAATAAGATGCACAACCAAGGCTTTCGACCTTGATACCGAAGAAGAAATTCCGATATGAAACGATATATATTCTCTGCTTTTTTTGCGCTGATGGCGCAAGTGGCTGTATTTGCAGATAGTCCGACCACTGATCATTCCGTGGGAGTTGACATAAGGCCGTCGTGGGTAATCCCCACCAACAGTTACCTTAAAGGCGAGAACGGAGAATGCGATATAAAATCGGCTGTTGCGCCTCATTTTCGGTATTCCTTTAAATTTGCTCCAAACACCCGCTACGGACAGTTGTACCGCCATGCGTATCAGGGAGTAGGGATATCTTATCTGGCCACGCTTCCGGGGGCGTCGCTCGGACACCCTGTAAACATTTATGTTTTTCAAGGCTCGAGGCTTGCAGGATTGTCGCAGCGATTGTCGCTGGACTACGAGTGGAACTTCGGTGTTTCGGCCGGATGGAAAAAATACGATTCGGATCTGAATCCGAATAACGGAACCATAGGGTCGAGCGTCAATGCTTATCTTAATCTCGGATTGATATTGAGCTACAGGCTGAATGACAGATGGAAGCTGACGGCGGGTGTTGAAGGCTCGCATTATTCCAACGGTAATACGGCGCTTCCGAATGCGGGGGTCAATACAGCCGGTGCAAGGATAGGAGTGAGCTATACTTTTGCTCCTGCGCGCAAAACCGGGGAATTGCCTTTGGCTCCGGCTGAGTTTGAGGCCGGTATGGGCTATGATTTACTGCTATACGGAGCACCGAGGCAGCGTATAATCACTTTGGACGAATCGCCAAAAATCGTGCCGGGCAAATTTGCTGTTTTTGGTCTTACGTTCGCGCCGATGTATGCGTTTAATCCTATGTTCCGTGCCGGTGTGTCGCTTGATATGCAATACGACGAAAGTGTGAGCCTCGAACAGAATCTTGTGGAAAATACCCCGTCGGATAAAATGCTGTTCTATAAGCAGTCGTTCAAAGAAAGATTCTCAGCAGGTCTGTCGCTTCACGCTGAGCTGACGATGCCTATTTTCAGCATTAATATAGGATTGGGACGCAATATTATAGCAGATAGTCCCGACACTTCTATATTTTACCAGACATTGGCTCTCAAAACATATGTGTTCCGTAACGCTTATATCAATGTCGGCTATCAGTTGCGGAACTTCAAGGATCCTAACAATCTGATGCTCGGCATCGGTTACACTTTTGGTCGTCGTTAGGCTTTCTCGAGATTAAGAAGGAATTTCTTGGCGTCGATACCTCCGGCGTAACCAGTAAGGGAGTTGTCGCTGCCTATGACGCGGTGGCAGGGGACGAATATCGACAGGGCATTTGCCCCGTTGGCGTTGGCTACCGCCCTGACAGTCTCAGACGAGCCGATTTTAACGGCTAATTCGCGGTATGACATGGTATTACCGAAAGGAATAGCGAGTAATTCCTGCCATACTTTTTTCTGAAAATCGGTCCCGGCAAAGAGCAGCGGCACGCTGAAAGTTTTTCGCGTGCTACAGAAATATTCGTTGAGCTGTGCTGCGGCAGTTTCGAGCACGGAAGAAGTGCCGTCTTCAAAATCGGTGTTCAATGTTCCGGACAGGCGCTTGTTGACTTTGGCTCTATGGCGTTCCGCCGATATCCAGTCGCATAGGCACAGTCTGCCATTGAATGAGCCAAGGATTAAATCTCCGCAAGGCGAGGAATATAGCTGAGTGATTATTCGATTCATATAGCAAAAAGAGCTGAGCCGTAAAATCGCTTACGGCTCAGCTGCTGATATGGTTATATGGGCACGATTAGATGCCGAGCTCTTTCTTGATGCGTGCTATTTTTTCGGCGGCTTCGGCGTTGCAGCGGGCATAATCTGCCGCATCGTTCATCTTGCCGTGAACCTCGATGTAGAATTTGATTTTGGGCTCTGTGCCGGAAGGACGTATTGATACCTTGGTGCCGTCTTCAGTGAAGTACTGAAGTACGTTGGACGTGGTGGGGAAGTCCATCTTGGTGACGTTGCCTGTTGTCGGGTCTGTGCAGTTGAGGTCTGCATAGTCCTTGATGCAGCAGAGTTTGCTTCCGTCGATAGTACGGGGAGGATTGGCTCGGAAGTTCTTCATCATTTGCTGTATCTCGTCGGCGCCTGTCTTGCCGGGACGAACTACCGATATGCCTTCTTCGTGGCTGTAGCCGTTTTTGAGGTATATTTCCTGAAGCATCTGGTTGAAGTCCATGCCTCGGTCTTTGGCCCACGCGCATATTTCGGCCATAAGCGATATGGCAGATACCGAGTCTTTGTCGCGGCAGAAGTCTTCGGCAAGGAATCCGTATGATTCTTCGCCTCCGCCAAGGTAGCGGGCACTTCCTTCGAGGTCGCGGATAACGGCTGCAATCCATTTGAAACCGGTGTAGCAGTCGTACATCTTTATGCCCTGGTTTTCTGCGATAGCCTTTATGGTTTCGGTTGTGACGATTGTCTTAACCACATATTCGTTGCCGTTGAGGCGGCCGAGCTCGCGGTTGCGCAGCATTATGTAGTTGAGCAGAATCATCACAATCTGATTGCCGTTTATAAGCTGGTATTTTCCGTCGTTATCTCGGATTACGCAGCCGATACGGTCGGCGTCCGGGTCGGAAGCCACAACGAGGTCGGCGTCAACTTCCTGAGCCTTGGCAATGGCCATAGCCATGGCAGAGGCGTTTTCGGGGTTGGGGGAGTCCACAGTGGGGAAATCGCCTGACGGTATGTCTTGTTCGGGTACATGGATAATGTTGTTGAAGCCCCATTTACGCAGCGAGTCCGGCACGATTTTCACGCCTGTGCCGTGGATAGGGGTGTAGACAATCTTCAGGTCGGCCTGACGTTTGATTACTTCCGGGTCAAGGCAGAGGGTGTGGATTGCGTCGAGGAACTGGCGGTCCATTTCCTCTCCGATAATCTGTATGTTGGCGGGATTGCCTTGGAACTTGATGTCGGCCACGTCGGTGATGCGGTTCACATGGTCGATTATGTTCACGTCGTGCGGTGCGATAATCTGGGCGCCGTCGCTCCAATAAGCCTTATATCCGTTGTATTCCTTGGGGTTGTGAGATGCTGTGATGTTCACGCCGCTCTGGCAGCCGAGCTGGCGTATTGCGAACGATAGCTCGGGGGTGGGGCGGAAGCTGTCGAAAAGGTATACCTTTATGCCGTTGGCAGAGAATATGTCGGCAACTATTTCGGCAAATTTGCGGGAATTGTTGCGAACATCGTGTCCTACAGCTACGCTTATTTCGGGAAGGTCGGCAAAAGCTTCGCGCAGATAGTTGGCAAGGCCTTGTGTTGCAGCTCCGACGGTGTATATGTTCATTCGGTTTGTTCCGGCTCCCATAATGCCGCGAAGGCCGCCGGTGCCGAATTCGAGGTCTTTATAGAAAGATTCGATGAGTTCGGTCTTGTCGTCGGCGTCAAGCATGCGGCGCACTTCGGCCTGAGTTTCGGCATCATAGCCATCTGACAGCCAAGCTTGAGCCTTGGCTGTCACCTGTTTGATGAGTTCGGTGTTATCCATTTGGAATCGTTATGTAATGGTATTTTTATATTCTTGGTGATGCACAAAGATATGCAATAGTTATCAGATATACAAATAGGCGGCGCAAATGTTTTCGCAGGGTGCGGAATACTGTGCGCCGGTTCGTTTTATGCCTCGACGGCCGCTTCGTTTTCACCCGGATTCCGTCCTTTTTTGAGCCAAGAACCGCTCTTCATTCTCCAAAGGAATATTATGCCTCTGAATATCAGCTCGACAGCCATTGCTATCCATACTCCTTTCAAGCCGAACATAGGCGCCATTACGGCAGCAAGGGGTATTCTCACGAGCCATATGCTGCCAAAGTTCATAATGGCCGGGAGCAGGGTGTCGCCTACTCCGACAAAGGCTCCGTATGTGACGATGGAGGCCGCGTACATCGGCTCGGCCCACGCCTCGATTCGCAATACTTCTGCACCGGCAGAGGCTATTTCGGCCACCGGCGTCATAATTTGCATCATAATCGGAGCGCCGATGTACATTATCAACGCCATCAGACTCATAATGGCTATGCCAAGACCGGTGGTGAGGTGGCAGAAACGGCGCACGAGATCGAAGCGTCCTGCGCCGTAGCTCTGCCCGCACAGCGTGGTCGCCGCCTCTCCGATGCCGAAGCCGGGCATATAGCATAGGCTTTCGGCCGTGACTGCGAACGCATTGGCTGCGATTGCCACAACTCCGAGTGGCGCCACTATAATGGTTATGGTAATCTGTGCCCCGCAGAAGATTATATGTTCGGCTGTCATAGGCATAGATATTTTTGCGGCCTTGCGCAGAATTTCGAGGGTAGGGCGGTAGCTGCCTTTGGCGTGCGCGCCACGCAGGTTCAGTCCCTCTTGTCGACGGCACAAGTACCACATAAGAGCTGCGGCACAGATGCACTCGGCGGCCACGGTGCCCAATGCAGCTCCGAATATCCCCAGGCCCGCGCCCGGAATAGCAATGTCGATGCCTCCGATAGATATTTCGCGTGCCGGAAATATGAGGAAGAAATTGAAGATGATGTCAAGTAGGCACATACACACGCTGAGCAGTCCCGGTATTTTCATGTTCCCGGCGCATCGCAGCATTCCGCCTGCCAGATAGTTCAGTATAAGTATCGGCAGAGCCGAGATGAAAGTGGCGAAATAGACTGTGGCTCCGTGGCATATGGAGCTTTCAGCGCCGAGCCATACCGGCAGTTGCCCGGCTATCGACAGGCCGAAAAGCGATATCACGGTTCCGGCTATAAGGCAGGCCACTATTCCTTGGCGTAGCACCGCTCTTGCCCCGTCAGTGTCCTTTGCCCCGAGTCTGTGCGCTACCTGAACGGAAAAACCCATGGTAAGCATCGAGCATACGCCCCAGAACATCCACAGGCTGCTGTTCATTAGGCCGACCGAGGCTGACTGGTCTGCGCCGAGCCTTCCCACCATCGAGGCGTCGATGTACTGCATAAGAATGGTTGAAAGCTGGGCCATAATAGCCGGACCCGACAGTTTGGCGGTCAATGCCAATTGCTGCCGGAGCGTCATGCTCTCGCCGTTCTGAATCTGCGATATATGCGCCATTGCCTTTGTTCGGGCAGCCTTACCCGAACTTGCTGATTTTGCGCAGCATAGGCTCGTTCACTATCTTTATGCGGCGTCCGTCGACAACAAGTATTTTCTCGTTGACAAATGTCGATAGGGTGCGTATGGCGTTGGATGTCGTCATATTCGACAGGTTTGCAAGGTCTTCGCGCGCCATATATATTTTCAGGGTTGAATTGTCCTCCTCGTAGCCGTAATTGTCGAGAAGCACGATTATAGCTTCGGCCAGTCGACCCCGTATGTGCTTCTGTGTGAGGTTGACGATGCGGGTGTCGGAGCCGCCAAGATTGTGCGAAAGTTCTTTGATGAAGAACCACGCGAGGTTTATGTTGTTCTGAATCAGCTGCCTTACGAGGCTCAGAGGTACGGCTCCTATCATTGACGGCTCTATAGCCGTGGCACTTGAAATATATGGTTGTTCTGCGAAATAAGCCCTGTATCCGAAGTACTGCACCGGCCTTATAAGGCGCAAAATCTGCACTCGTCCGCCCACACCTTCCTTGGTTTTCTTTACCTTGCCCTTGAAGAGAACCCACAGATATTCAGGGTCGTCGCCTTCGGCATATATGAGCTGGTTCTTTTTGAAAGTGTGTATTACCAGATTTTCAGCCACCGCGCGTTTTTCTTCTTGGGACAGCAAGGACCATATCTCGGCCATGTCTTCGTTGATAACCTTTTCAAGGGCTGATTTTATCATAGCAGTGAATGTGTGTGGAAAAATTGGAATAGGTGCTTATTGCGCAAAATTACGAACAAAATCGGGAATAACGCAAAAAAATATCGAAAAAGTATGTTTTACGACATATTTTTGGCTGTTCCAGATCCAAATCTTGGCTATAACCACGAATTAATACGTTCCCGCACAGCTACCGATTGGCATAGCATTTTAATAAATTCGAGCATCGAGTGCTTGCGATACGAGTCCTCGAGAGTGTGTACGCATCCTACCATTTCGTTGTCGGGAATGTCGATAGGCACGGCTTTGACACCTCTTTCGTTGTGGATAGATGCTTCGGCGAGAACCGTCACGAGATTGCTTTGGCGCACGAGGTTGAGCAATATGTCGGGGTCGTTCAGTTCTATCCGTGCTTTAAGGTTGAATTTGTAGCGTTCGAGTACCTTGTCGAGCATATTACGCGCCTGAAGCCCTTTGGAGGGTAGGGCTATGCCATATTGGGATATTTGTTCGAGGCTCACTTTTTTCTCCGTAGCCAACGAGTGGGTGGAACTTACTATTGCAGCGAGGTAGTTTTGGAATAAAATATGCGATTCGATGCCTTCCATCGGTGCCGAGGGCTTGAATGCGAGCACAAAATCCACCTTGCGGTCGCGCAGCATATCCATAAGCTCCGACATTGGCTTGTAGAAAATGTTGAGCTTTACCTTCGGATATTTTTTTATGAAAGAAAAAATGGTTTCGGTAAGAATTGGGCTGAAGGAATATGTTACGCCTATATTCATCGTGCCCGTGAGTATGTCCTTCAGGTCGCGAATGCGCTCAATGCACGCGTCGGCGTCCTTTATCGTTGCGCGCGCGTATGGCAGCAATTCCATTCCGGCTTCAGTGAGAGCCACGGTGCGGCTGTTGCGCAAAAATAATTCAGAACCCAGTTCTTGTTCAAGCTGTTTGATTTGTTGCGACAATGTGCTTTGTGAGATGCACGATTCTTTTGCCGCTTCCGAAAAGTTAAGGCATTCGGCAACCCGGATAAAGTATTTTAGCTGTCGTAATTCCATTTTGTGCAAAGGTAGATAATTCTTTTCTATCTTGTGGCTTGGAAAGATATTTTTTTGAAGATGAATATCGGCACGGTGGCTCCTGTAACCATTCCCAGCAAAATGGCGACACAAGTAAAGCCGTTGGACGCAAAAAGATAAAAATAATGGTTGAATTCTGCTTCGCGCTCGCCGAGAATGCACATCACCATAGCTCCGAACGAGCGGTACGCGTACATACCCGGAATCATGGGGAGCAGGGCAGGGAAGAGGCATGTTTCGGCCGGTGTTCTTGCTGCGGGAGATAAGAAAACAGCGATTGTTCCGGCAGCGAACGACGAAATGGCTGTTGCCACGACTATGTTGATATTGCCGGACATGAGTATGAACCGTAATGAATGGGCTGCCGCCGCTATTACTGCGCAATAGAGATATGCTCTGCGTGGCGGTTTGCTTATGGCAGCGAAACCGATGGCGGCTATTGCCGCGAACAAGGCGTCTTGGAGTATTTGTACTATCATATGTCAGAACATGCCTATTTTCATAAGCAGCATGCCTCCGCACAGTCCGGCCGACAGGCAGCCTGTAAGTATCACGGCGTCGGCAAAACGGCTGAACGCGCAGATGTAGTGGCGGTGGAGCAGGTCGCTGAAAGAGTTCAGGAACGGTATGCCGGGCACAAGGTATAGCACACTTGTGGCAACGGCTATATATGGCGTGGAGCCATGGGGGAAAAGTATGTCGGTGGCTCCGAGTATTGAAGAAACCAATGCACAGATTATGAACACGGCTCTTATGTCGATTCCGCGTTCAACGAGGACGGCCTTGATGTAATATCCGCACAGGGTGGCTATGCCCACGATTGCCATAGCGGCGGCATCACCGCCGAATAGCCGGCAGAACGATGCGTTGGCCAGTGCCACCATCAGCAGTACTGCCGCTTTGCTCTGCCGGTCGGAAGATATTATCTGGTTGAATTGTTGCTTGGCGGTGTCGAAATCTATGCGTCCGTCTGCAACGGCCCAGCTCAGTTCGCTGAGCCGTGTGATTATATTGAAGCTTGTGGGCGTCTGCCGGACGGCAGATAGATGGGTGGCAAGTTCGTCGCACCCGCGCCTGCAAACTGCAATCTGCAGATGGCGAGGCATTATGGTTATTTCTGCGGCCATGCCAAAAGCGTGTGCCATGCGGTTTATGTTTTTCTCGACTCTTATGCAGGTGGAGCCGCTTCCGAGAAGCCATGCGCCGTATTGCGATAAAAAGCGGCCAAGCTCTTCGGGCGAGGGTGCCGCTGCGTCAGAAATCATCGTTGTAATCGGTTGTGTCATATTTTTGCAGAGGGTCGCCGGGAACAAAGAATTCTTCGCGTTCGGTTCCTATTTCAAAAACGCGTGTGCGGTGTTTGTGGTTCTTACCGTGGTGTGGCACAAGGCGCGTTAAGAGGAGAAGGAGAATGAGAGCGACGGTGCAGCACCAGATGATTAAAGGAGTTTCCATAATTCGATTAATTTTTGTGCAAAAGAACAAACTTCCGATTGTGCGCGAGGCTTGTATTTAGTGAAAGTTTCGATAGCAGCTATTGTCTGGTATGAATGTTGGTGCAAATGTGCTGTGCGCGAGGAGGAAGATGGCGTTTTTTGTTTATTTGAGGGCTGTTCTTAAATGAAAAATTGCTAACTTTGCAGCCGTTTAGCTAAACTATAATATAACCCATGAAGATAAAGCTTAAGAAAGGCTTGAACCTGAGTATTGCCGGCGCTTTGGCTGATAATGCTGAAATCGTTGGTTCTCAGTCAAGTGCTTTTGCCGTGTGTCCCGATGATTTCCCCGGCTTGCTTGCCAAGACGGCCGTAAAGGAAGGCGATGCCGTAGCCGCAGGTTCTGCTTTGCTTTTTGACAAACAGAACCCTGAGGTCAAGGTGGTTTCGCCTGTTGCAGGACGGGTGAAAGCCGTTGTGCGCGGAGAGCGCCGCAAAGTTATTAGAATAGAGGTAGAAGCCGATAATTCGGCAGAGGTAAAGGGTCCGGAACTGTGCAAGCCGTCCGACGAGGATTCGGCAAAGCGTTTTCTCGCAGAAAGCGGTATGCTTGCCCTTATGCGGCAACGTCCTTATGATATTGTGCCTAATCCCGATGATAGCGTTCGGGATATTTTTATAACGGCCTTCGATTCTGCTCCCCTTGCACCATCGTTTGCCGTTTTTTCATGCCTTTTCGACAAGGCTGATTATGCTGCCGGCATAGATGTGTTGCGGAAGATTAGCCGTGGCAAGGTGTATCTGTCGCATAGCCCGGAATATAATCCTGGTGATTACTCCGGCGCTGAGTGTGTCGAGGTAGAAGGACCGCATCCTTCGGGCAACGTGGGCGTGCAGATTGCCAATATCGCTCCGGTCAATAAGGGTGAGGTGGTGTGGACTCTTGATTTGCCTACGCTCGGACGCATAGGACGGCTCGCCCGAAAAGGTGACTACGAATTTGGAACAGTGGTCGGTGTGACCGGCCCTGAAGTGGCTGCGCCGACACTTGTGCGCACAATATGCGGGGCGTCTGTCGACAGTATTGCCGGGAAGCTGATTCCTACCGACGGTCGTCATCTCCGTGTGATAAGCGGCAATGTGTTTACCGGAACGGTGGTAGACGCCGACGGTTATCTTCGCTATCCTTATCGCCAGATTACCGTGATACCCGAAGGAGATGATGTTGACGAGTTTATGGGCTGGGCTTCGCTTTCGCCGTCAAAAATGAGCCAGAGCCGTTCTTTCCCCGGACATTTCCTTGGCCGCCTTTTCAGGCCTGACGCGCGTATAAACGGAGGCCGTCGCGCAATGATTATGAGCGGCGAGTATGACAAGATGATACCTATGGATATCCTGCCTGAGTATCTTGTCAAAGCCATACTGTCGAAGAATATAGAGGATATGGAAAAACTCGGCATATACGAAGTGGCTCCTGAGGATTTCGCGGCAGCCGAATATGCCGACACATCGAAGTTGCCCTTGCAGCAGATTGTGCGCAACGGGCTGGACTATCTGCGTAAAGAATTACAGTAAAACGTATTAAACTGCATATAAAGTGTCAAAACTACGTAAATACCTTGATAAAATAAAGCCGAATTTCGAGCCGGGGGGCAAGCTGAGCGCCCTGCATTCGGTGTATGACGGAATGGAAACATTCCTTTACACGCCCAAGACCACGTCGGCTCGTAGCGGAGCTGTGCATATACACGACAGCATCGACTCGAAACGCACGATGATAATCGTGGTTTGCGCCCTTTTGCCGTGCTTTCTGTTCGGTATGTATAATACCGGCTACCAGCACTGGCTTGCGCAAGGCGCGACAGAATTCCCGTTTTGGGAACTGATGTTCTACGGGTTGGTTACTATCCTTCCGCGAGTGGTCGTAGCATACGTTGTCGGCCTCGGAATAGAGTTTGCTTTCGCACAGTTGCGCGGCGAGGAGATACAGGAAGGCTTCTTGGTAACAGGCATTTTGGTGCCGATGATTTGTCCGGCAGAGCTGCCGTTGTGGATGCTTGCCGTGGCAGTCGCTTTTTCTGTGATTTTTGTTAAAGAAGTATTCGGAGGCACGGGGTACAATGTGCTTAATGTTGCGCTTGTTACTCGTGCGTTCCTCTTTTTTGCATATCCGGCCCAAATGTCGGGCGACGATGTGTATGTGGCCCGTGGATCAGCATTCGGTTTTGCCGAGGCTTTGCCTGACGGATTCTCGTGTGCCACGCCTTTGGGCCAGATAGCCACGCAGGCCGGCCACGGTGTGCACTTCACAGGGGTTGACGGAAGCCTTATAAGCACCTGGGACGCTTTTGTGGGTCTGATTCCCGGTTCGTTTGGAGAAACGTCGACACTCTGCATTCTCATCGGCGCCGTCATATTGCTTGCCACCGGCATCGCTTCGTGGCGCATCATAGTGTCGGTAATTGCCGGCGGGCTGCTTACCGGCTGGCTTGCCAATGTGTGTGCATCGCCGGTTTATCCCGGTTCGTACATATCGCCTCTTGACCAGCTGCTCTTCGGCGGTTTCGCATTTGCTGCTGTTTTTATGGCTACCGACCCTGTGACGGCCGCCCGCACAAATACCGGCAAATATATATATGGTTTTCTCGTGGGAGCTATGGCAATCATAATAAGGACTTATAACAATGCCTATCCCGAAGGAGCCATGCTCGCGGTGCTGCTGATGAACTGTTTTGCCCCGCTGATAGACTATTGTGTGGTGCAAGCCAATATGCGTCGCCGTATGAAACGCCTAAATACTAAAAGTGTACAACAATGAACAAGCAGAGCAATACATACACATTAATATATATAATAGTGCTTGTAGTGGTTGTTGGCACCGCTCTTGCACTCACATCGATATCGCTGAAACCTCGCCAGCAGGCCAATGCGGACGCTGACAAAATGCGTCAGATTTTGGCCAGTATCGAAATATCTGTGCCTGAAAGCGATATCATATCGGCATATGACAAATATGTGACTTCTACTTTTCTTGTTGATGAAAACGGCAACAGGGTAGAGGGAGCCGATGTGTTTGAAATAGACGTGGCCCGGCAAAGCAAAGAACCTGCAGCGGAGCGTCTTTTGCCGGTATACGAATGCCGGCTCGATGATGGCGCCGTGAAGTATGTGATGCCCGTATACGGCGCAGGCTTGTGGGGCCCGATATGGGGATATGTGTCGGTTGATTCCGACGGCACATCGATATACGGAGCTTACTTCGCGCATCAGGGTGAAACCCCCGGACTTGGAGCCGAAATCGAAAAGCCGGCTTTTTCGAGCCAGTTCTCAGGCAAGAAACTTATCAAAGACGGACGTTTTGTGCCTGTCGTGGTAGTGAAAAAAGGGCAGACGCCTGCCGGAGATGAAGATTATGTCGACGGAGTGTCGGGCGGCACTATCACAAGCAAGGGTGTCGGAGCGATGCTCGACAACTGCCTTTCGCCTTACGGCGCATTCCTGAAATCGCTTGACCAGCAATAGAAATTACGGAAAAAATGTCGAATAAAACAGTCTTTTTTAATCCTTTTTCAAAGGATAACCCTGTAGTCGTTCAGATTCTGGGTATATGCTCCGTGCTTGCCGTTACGGCCAAGCTGGAACCGGCTATCGTAATGGGGCTTTCGGTAATCGCCGTGCTTGCTTTTAGCAATGTGATTATATCGTTGATTAGAAATACGATACCGACAAATATACGAATAATAGTCCAGCTCGTTGTCGTGGCCGGGCTCGTGGTAATAGTATCGCAATTATTGCAGGCATATGCCTATAATGTAAGCAAGCAGTTGTCGGTATTTATCGGACTTATAATAACCAACTGCATACTGATGGGGCGTCTTGAGGCGTTTGCGATGGCTAACCGTCCGTGGCCGTCTTTTCTTGACGGCGTGGGAAACGGCATCGGTTATGCGGCCATACTTGTGATAGTGGGATTTTTCCGGGAGTTGCTCGGATTTGGCACACTCCTCGGCTATCAGGTGGTTCCTGAATGCTTCTATGAGGCAGGATATGTCAACAACGGTCTTATGATACTGCCCCCGATGGCGTTGATAACCGTTGCCTGCGTCATATGGGTGCATCGTAGTGTGAACAAGGAATTGCAGGAGAAATAACAGGTTAAAACCGAAATTATGGATAACTTAAATCTGTTTATACGGTCGATTTTCATCGACAATATGATATTCGCATACTTTTTGGGTATGTGCTCGTTCATCGCTGTCAGCAAGAATGTGAAGACGGCTTTCGGTCTTGGCATAGCTGTGACCTTTATGCTTACGATAACCCTGCCGATCAACTACCTGCTTGAAACATATGTTTTGCGCGAGGGTGCGCTTGTGTGGCTTGGCGAAGAGTTTGCCGATGTTGACCTTAGCTTTCTGTCGCTGATTGTGTTTATTGCCGTTATAGCATCGTTGACGCAACTTGTCGAGATGGTTGTCGAGAAGTACGCGCCTGCGCTCTATGCCTCTCTTGGTATCTTCCTTCCTCTGATAGCCGTGAACTGCGCCATACTTGGCGGTTCGCTCTTCATGCAGCAGCGCGACTTCCCGAGTGTCTGGACGGCAGTGTGCGCCGGCGGCGGCTGGGGCATAGGCTGGCTTCTGGCAATTACTGCCGTGGCAGCCGTGCGCGAGCGTGTGGCTCAGTACTCCAAGGTGCCTGCACCGCTGAGGGGCGTTGGCATAACCTTTATAATAACAGCGCTGATGGGTATCGCTTTTATGAGCTTCCTCGGCATAAAACTATAATAGCATATGCATACCATTATATATTCAGTATCGTGTGCCGTGACACCCGGGGCTTGGCTTACGGTTGGCGCAGGCGTGGGCTTCTTTCTTGGTGTGACACTGTTGTTGGTATTGGTGTTGCTTTTCGCAAAGAAAAAGCTTGTGCAGAGCGGCGATGTGACAATAACGATGAATGGCGATGAGAAGCTTACGACGGCGGCCGGCAAGTCGTTGCTGTCGACAATGGCCGACAACAATATCTTTCTTTCGTCAGCCTGTGGCGGCAAAGGTAGCTGCGGGCAGTGCCGTCTTCAGGTCGAAAAGGGCGGGGGAGAGGCACTCCCTACCGAGGCAGTGCATTTTACGCGTCGTGAGTTGAAGAATAACTGGCGTCTTGCCTGTCAGGTAAAGGTGAAGAATGATATGGATATCGTCGTTCCGGCATCTGTGCTTTCTGTGAAGGAGTGGGAATGCGAGGTGATATCCAACCGCAACGTGGCTACATTTATCAAGGAATTTATCGTTGCTCTGCCTGAAGGCGAGCATATGGATTTTATTCCGGGTTCGTATGCCCAGATTAAGATTCCGCCATATGAGATGGATTATGCCAAGGATATCGACCGCGACCTTATCGGGCCGGCATATCTCCCGGCATGGGAAAAATTCGGATTGTTCGACCTCAAGTGCCGTAATACCGAAACGACAGTCCGCGCGTACTCTATGGCCAACTATCCTGCTGAAGGCGACCGTATAATGCTCACAGTCCGCATTGCCACGCCGCCAATGAAACCGAAGCCCGAAGTAGGCTTTATGGAAGTGATGCCGGGTATAGCATCGAGCTATATATTCTCTCTTAAGCCCGGCGACAAGGTGATGATGAGTGGCCCCTACGGAGATTTCCATCCGATATTCGACTCCAAGGCTGAAATGATGTGGATCGGCGGTGGTGCCGGCATGGCTCCGCTGCGTGCGCAAATCATGCACATGACCAAGACCCTCAAGACCACAGACCGCAAGATGAATTACTTCTATGGCGCCAGGGCGCTTAACGAGGTATTCTATCTCGACGACTTCCTTAAACTTGAAAAAGAATATCCCAACTTTAAGTTCCATCTTGCCCTTGACCGCCCCGACCCGGCAGCAGATGCAGCCGGAGTGGCCTATACACCGGGATTCGTGCATCAGGTTATCTATAACAATTATCTGAAGGACCACGACAGCCCTGAGGATATCGAATACTATATGTGCGGCCCCGGCCCGATGAGCAAGGCTGTGGAAAATATGCTCGACGGCCTTGGTGTGGCTCCCGAAAGCATACACTACGATAACTTCGGTGGTTGACAAACCAATACCCGGAATTAAGACGGATTGAAACAGTTCAAAAACATAAAAATTTGATGCCGCGGAGCCGCCACAGTTGTATTATTTCGGCAAAAATTGCTATCTTTGCACAAAAGCAAATGCTTTGCCGCCTTGCGGCTCTATGGCATGGAACACAAATTTTATATTAATAAATATATAACCAAAGAATGAAAAGAGTTTATACATTCGGCGACGGTAAAGCCGAAGGTAACGCCGAGATGAGAAACCTCCTTGGAGGTAAAGGCGCGAACCTTGCCGAGATGAATCTTCTGGGCATGCCCGTTCCTCCCGGTTTCACTATCACAACCGAGGTTTGCAACGAATATACCCAATATGGCCGCGACGAGGTTGTTGCCCGCATCAAGGAAGATGTGGAAAAAGCAATAGCACACGTTGAGGAACTCACCGGAAAGAAATTCAACGATCCTGCCAATCCCCTTCTCGTATCAGTGCGTTCCGGCGCCCGTGCGTCGATGCCCGGTATGATGGATACCGTTCTCAACCTCGGTATGAACGATGCCACCGTGGCTTCCCTCGCAGAGAAGAGCGGCAACCCCCGTTTCGCATGGGACAGCTACCGCCGTTTCGTGCAGATGTACGGCGACGTGGTTCTTGGCATGAAACCCAAGAAAAAGACCGACATCGATCCTTTCGAGGAAATCATGGACAAGGTTAAAGAAGAAAAAGGCTACAAACTCGACACCCAGCTCGAGGTTGAAGACCTGCAGAACCTTGTAAAACTCTTCAAGACAGCCGTGAAGGAATATACCGGCAAGGATTTCCCCGACAACGCATGGGAGCAGCTTTGGGGCGGCATCTGCGCTGTGTTCGACAGCTGGATGAACGAGCGCGCCATTCTCTATCGCCGAATGAACCAGATTCCTGAAGAATGGGGTACCGCCGTTAACGTTCAGGCAATGGTATACGGCAATATGGGCGACAACTCCGCCACAGGTGTGGCTTTCAGCCGCGATGCTGCAACGGGCGAGAATATGTTCAATGGCGAATACCTTATCAATGCGCAGGGTGAAGACGTTGTGGCCGGTATCCGCACACCCCAGCAGATAACACTCGAAGGCTCTCGTCGCTGGGCTGCCCTTCAGGGTATTTCCGAAGAAGAACGTGCCTCCAAATATCCTTCGCTTGAAGAATCAATGCCGGTTTGCGCTCAGGAACTCTTCGCAATTGCTGACCGTCTTGAAGCATACTATAAGGATATGCAGGATATGGAATTTACCATTCAGGACGGCAAGCTGTGGATGCTTCAGACCCGTAACGGCAAACGCACAGGTGCAGCTATGGTGAAAATCGCTATGGATCTGCTTCGTGCCGACGTTATCGACGAAAAGACCGTGCTGCGCCGTATGGAGCCTCAGAAACTCGACGAACTTCTCCACCCGGTATTCGACAAGGCCGCACTCAAGCGCGCTCAGGTCGTAGCCAAGGGTCTTCCGGCATCGCCAGGTGCTGCTTCCGGTCAGGTAGTGTTCTCGGCAGAGGACGCAGAAGCATGGTCGGAGAAAAAGCGCAAAGTTATTCTGGTGCGTATCGAAACATCGCCTGAAGACCTCCGTGGTATGGCTGTTGCACAGGGTATCCTCACAATGCGTGGCGGTATGACATCGCACGCTGCAGTGGTTGCTCGCGGTATGGGCAAATGCTGTGTGTCCGGTGCCGGTGAAATCAAGGTGGACTATGTTGCCAAGACCGTTGAAATGAACGGCAAACTCTACCGTGAGGGTGATTGGATTTCGCTCAACGGTTCTACCGGCGAAGTATACGACGGACAGGTACCCACAACCGAACCGGCGCTTGACGGTGACTTCGCAGCCATCATGAATCTTGCAGACAAATATACAAAGTGCCTCGTCCGCACCAACGCCGACACTCCCCGCGATGCTCGTCAGGCTCGTAAGTTCGGTGCTCAGGGCATCGGCCTTTGCCGCACAGAGCATATGTTCTTCGAGGGTGACCGCATCAAGGCTGTACGTGAGATGATTCTCGCTTCTGATCTTGAAGGCCGTCGCTCCGCTCTTGCCAAGCTCCTGCCTATGCAGCGTGGCGACTTTGAAGGAATCTTCGAGGCGATGGACGGCTACGGCGTGACAATCCGTCTGCTCGATCCCCCGTTGCACGAATTCGTTCCTCATCAGACAGCTACTCAGAAAGAGCTTGCAGAGGAAATGGGTCTTACACTCGAAGAAGTTAAGGCTAAGGTTGACTCTCTCGAAGAATTCAACCCGATGCTCGGTCACCGTGGCTGCCGTCTTGGTATCACATATCCCGAAATTACCGAAATGCAGACCCGTGCCATCATCGAGGCCGCTCTCGCATGCAAATCTCGCGGCATAGATGTGCACCCCGAAATAATGGTACCTCTGGTAGGCTCTCTCAAAGAACTCCAGAACCAGGCAGATGTAATCCATGCCACAGCTGCAAAGGTATTTGAAGAAAAAGGTTGCTCGATCCACTACAAGGTAGGCACTATGATCGAAGTTCCGCGTGCTGCCCTCACCGCTAACGAAATAGCGCAGGTTGCCGACTTCTTCTCCTTCGGAACAAACGACCTTACCCAGATGACATTCGGTTTCTCGCGCGACGATGCTCCCAAGTTCCTCAAATTCTACAAGGAACACGGCGTAATCAAGACCGATCCCTTTGAAGTTCTCGATCAGGTAGGTGTAGGCCAGCTCGTACGTATGGGCGTAGAAAAGGGCCGTGCCGCCAACCCCGAACTGAAGGTAGGTATCTGCGGAGAGCACGGTGGCGAACCCTCGTCGGTAATCTTCTGTGCCAAACTCGGTATGAACTACGTAAGCTGCTCGCCTTTCCGCGTGCCCATCGCCCGCGTAGCCGCGGCGCAGGCAGCCATCGAGGACTAAGGCACAGTTTCTAAATCATAGACAATTAGGTCGTAACACTCTGCGAATCAGAGGTTGCGA
>Ga0137302_10306_pt1 | contig 29071 bp, 27 predicted proteins | sample Ramsor2O_GlcNAcB_FD_97184 | JGI IMG/M metagenome (GOLD analysis project Ga0137302, IMG submission 97184) | Mouse cecal microbial communities from Vienna, Austria - N-Acetylglucosamine amended with D2O_GlcNAcB | ecosystem: Host-associated > Mammals > Digestive system > Large intestine > Cecum... | reverse complement strand
TTTTCGGGTTCAAATCTTGTACCAAAACGTGAATTTAAATTATCAGAAATCGCCTTCCTCAATTCAAGGGTTCCCTGTGCCGATGTATATCCAAACAATACTATATCATTTTCCGTATCCAATAATTCTTTTATAGTTTCGCGGATCATTACAGGTGCAGGGACACTCGGATTGCCAATACTAAAATCAAATACATTTTCTTTGCCAATTTCCTCGGCACGCTTTTTGCTATACTCAAATATTTCTCGTATTACTGATTTATGAGTCCCAAGCCTCACCATCTTTTCAGATATCATGGTTACCTCCTTCCTGAATACCTAGCAACGAGCTGCCGATTACAAATTGGAGTCAGCAGCCCTTTGCATTTAATAATTACAATTTACTTAGACAGCATTCTTGAAATTGCCGGCTGCAGCGCCATACTTAACGGTACAACTACAATGACAGAAACCACCGCATTAATAATAGAGACAATTCCTTTCTGCCCAATAGAAAGCCACACCGCGCTGAATGGTATATGGAGCACAAAATAATTTTCAATGAAGCTTTTGGTCAGGTAAAGTACCACATAAATGAAGGCTCCAAGACCTGCACCAACAAAACATCTATACACCTTTTTTCCTTTTTTTCCACCTTTGGCAATCATTCCGCAAACCCATGCCATGATGAATTTAAATGCAAAAGTAAATGGTGCAGAAGTAATGTAAGCCGGATTTGTTAAATCAAATAATGCAGAACCAATTCCGGCAGAAAGGCCACCCCAGACAGGTCCCAAAAGAAGCCCGCCCAACAGGCACATAACATTCCCCATATGAAGTCTGGTATTATCTATTGCGGTAGGAATTGGTATTTGTAAAAATTCCGAAGCTACATAAACCGCTGCTGCCATTAAACCCACTAAACATATTTCCCTTATTGTAATTTTCTTTTCCATTTTTCTCACCTCGTGTAAATTGCCCAACCTTTAGCATATATATGATTTACATCTATCCAGAAAATGTTCATGAACCCGGAAATCCTCCGTCAGTTCCGGATGAAATGCCAATGCTAATTGGTTTTCATATTCTACAGCTACAATGTTACCATCAACCACACTTAGTATCTTGACAGAAGATGCAGTTGAAATAATATACGGCGCTCTAATGAACCGCATGGGGTAAGTGCCAATCCCCTCAATCTTTTCCTTCACGGCGAAGCTGCCAAGTTGTCTCCCATATGCGTTACGCCGAATTTTCATAGGAATTGTGCCAAAATAGGCATTACAGCTCCCCTCAATTTCTTCTGCAAGCAAGATTGCACCGGCACAAGTTCCTAACACCGGGAGTCCCCTGGTGATTTTTTCTTTTAAATCATTGAATAAATCCAAGTCTTCCAAGAGTTTTCCCATGACTGTACTCTCACCTCCCGGCAAGATCAAGCCACTTATCTCGGCATCCAAATCGCCCTTTTTTCGTATTTCAAAATAGTCTGTACCAAGTTTCCGAAGGACATGCTCATGCTCCGCAAAAGCTCCCTGGACAGCTAATATCCCTATTCTCATCTATCCTCACTTGCCCCTTTCAGCCATCAATAAGTCTATTTCGGATTCATTAATCCCTACCATAGCCTCACCTAGATCCTCCGACAATTCGGCAAGCACTTTTTTATCATTAAAGTTTGTGACAGCCTTAACGATGGCTGCCGCCCTCTTTTCGGGATTACCTGATTTAAAAATGCCAGAGCCAACAAACACGCCTTCCGCTCCCAATTGCATCATAAGCGCCGCATCAGCCGGTGTCGCTACCCCACCAGCCGCAAAGTTTACCACCGGCAGTTTTCCGTTTGTTTTCACATAAACTACCAAATCATAGGGAACGGCAAGTTCCTTTGCTTTGTTATCCAATTCGTCCTCATCCATAGATACAATTTTACGGATCTCTGACTGCATCATGCGCATATGTCGCACCGCCTGAATAATATCGCCAGTTCCAGGTTCTCCTTTTGTTCGAATCATGGATGCACCTTCATTAATTCTTCGCAGAGCCTCTCCCAAATCCTTTGCACCGCAAACAAATGGGACATTAAACTTTCTCTTATTGATATGATAGATATCATCAGCCGGAGAGAGGACTTCACTCTCATCTATGTAATCAATCTCAATGGCTTCCAGAATCTGCGCTTCCACAAAATGACCTATCCTGCATTTTGCCATAACTGGGATGGACACTGCTTGCTGAATACCCTTGATCATCTTTGGGTCGCTCATACGGGATACCCCGCCAGCCGCCCGGATATCAGCAGGTATTCTTTCCAGTGCCATGACAGCACATGCACCTGCTGCTTCTGCAATCTTTGCCTGCTCCGGTGTAGTAACATCCATAATAACACCACCTTTCAGCATTTGCGCCAATTCCTTATTCAGCTCATACCTATTTTCCATTATTGTTCCTCCTCGTTAATAAGTTTGTTTGTTTGTTGCTTATATATTATTTCCCTCCCACATTTGGAAGAGAATTTAATATCTTCCAATAATCTGTGAATTTCATGAATCTGTACAGCAGTTGTATGGTTTTCAACAGGTCGTCGCTCCCTTATTGCGTTTACAAGTTTGCGCGCATAACATGCAAATGAACTTCTGAAAATGGATTCTCCCTCCGAGTAATAATCAGGAAGTTCTACGGAAACATGTTTTCCGTCAATCCTCAGCATATTCTTTAAATCAAATTCTATTTTTCCCAGTTCCCCAATGACTATTATATTGAGTTCTTTATCACCCTCCAATATTGCAGTGGCAGTAAGATTCACAGAAATATTATCTTCCAGGTACATCGACACATTACAGAATTCAGAAGCCCCGATTTTATTATGAGGGCTATATAACTTTCCTCGTAAAGAACAACACTGCTTGTTTAGCCAAAAGAAAAGCAAATCCAGAAAGTGCGGTAAGATTGCTGTCCTTATCCCACCCCCAGCTTCTTCAGTGCAGTTCCACGTCCCTTTTACTTTGTCTTCCAGATACAAAGAGGATTGAAAAAACATATCCACATAGTAGACATCCCCAATCGTATTGATCAATTCCTTTATCTTCTGAAAATATGGATTAAATCTCAATTCTAAGTCAATGTAAAGGAAGCTGTCAGCAAGCTCAGCGTCCTTCAACAGCCGGTCTGTGTCCAGTAAATCCAGACAAAGGGGCTTTTCACATAATACATTGATATTTTTTGCAATAATAGCGCTTGCCTGCCAATAATGTTCCTTATTTGGCGAGGCCACACATACCAAATCTGGTTTCAGATTGCAAATTTCTTTCAGATTATGGCATGGGTAGGCAATCCCATAATTTTCAGACAACTTCACAGCCTTATTGTAGTCACTGGTCAAGAAACCCACCACTTCCACGCCTGGAATTTCCCTGAATTTTGGAAGAAGGCATCTGATACCTAACCCCCCTCCAATAATGCATACTTTTACTGTACTTCCTTTATCGGACATTACAGGATTCCCCCCTCTTTATCATCTTCCTGTATTCATCGTAAAGGGATTCCGGCACAGGCATATCTGGAGATATTCTTCCAGAAATACGAGCAAACATTTCTAAGCACTTATCCGCAGGCTCCATAGACAACACTCTTATATATTTGCCCTTATTCAAACAGTTACATTTCGCAGGACCGACGCCAATCCCAAAGTTTTTCTGCATATCAAATGCAAACATTTCGCCTGCCATATTCCCAAATTTTTTCATAAAATCTTTTGGCGCAGGCAGTAAAAATGAAATTCCTGCCTGCGGATTTTTTAGTTCTTCCCAGCCAAGTCCACGAAACCCGTTGACAAGTGCACACATGCTATCACCGATCCTTGTCCTCACCTCATCTGGATTGATTCTTGCCATGGCAATCCGCGCTACCTCCTGGTTCAATTTTGGAATCATAACATTCATTTCATAATTGTGATATTTTATCATCTCTATGAAATCCCGGTTTCCAACAATAACCCCGACCCTCAATCCAGAAAGCCCGAACTCTTTTGAAAAGGTATAAATTTCAATACAGTTTCTCTCTGCCTCCTTATCACTAAAAATACTGATTGAGGGATGTCCCACCGCATACGAAGTCATGCATATATCGTGGTCATGCACCACTTTCAAGTTATATTTCTGGGTGATTCGTACCACTTCCTTCATTTCGTCAGCAGTAAGCTGGCTTCCAGTTGGATTGTTTGGATAATTAATGTATAGATACATTCTGTCCTCTTCCGGATAAGCACTGATTTTCCGTTCGAGGTCCTCCATATCAATAATCCCATCATCCGTTTTTATAAGCACCACTTTCGCGCCATTTGCAGTTGGAATAGACTTTGCAAAGGTCACCGTCGAATCCATAACAAATACAACCTTTCCCTTTGTAATACATGAAATGGCATCTATCGCCTGCATTGTCCCCTGACAGATTAAAGTAGCATAGCAGCTAAAATCCAATCCATATATACGTCTTATAAACTTATGAAACTCATGGATTAACGCCGCATCTCCCTCCGGAGAAGGATAATACTCATAATTATTATCTTCTTTTATCAAAGCACAGTAATCCACGTCAGACAGCCAGTGGGGGACTACCTTTGAGAAGGTACTTGCTGAAAACAAATCCACGAAGTCCTGTTGATATAACTTCGCATAATAATCATTGATGTAAAGAAAATTCTTATAAATCTGATTGTATTCTGTCCTAGCTGCCTTAAAACTTTCATTAATATCAAACATCGTTTTCATCTTATGCCTCCTTAAAGCATTAAGTTTCTCCATTTTCCACTTTTGTAACGTATCATGAGGCTGGCCATACTAATGAAAAAGCTCACAGGTCGTCCCAGAAATGCCCCGAAGACACCGAAGTATCTTGCGAAAATATATACCAACAGAACCCTTGACACAAGTTCCAGAAAAGTATTAAAAATAGGATAAAACACTTCACCCGATGAACGCAGGAAATTAGTTAATAAATAAAGCATGGTAAGGAAAAAATAAAACATGGACACAATCCTCAAATAGATATTCCCATAGTAAATTACCCTATCCTCATTCCCGACAATTAAATGCAGTATTTTCCCACCAAAGGGCCATACCAAAAGATTCACAACCAGAAAGAGCATCAAAGATATTGCAATCGTAACATGCAGCCCCTCAATCATCTTTTCCGTATTTCTCCCACCCCTGTTCTGTCCCACATAAACGCCCAGTGAACTACCCAGGCTAACCGCTGGCACAGTTAAAATGGTTTCAATTTTATATGATGCTGAAAATGCAGAAATTACATCTACACCAAACCCATTCACAATACTTTGAACATACATCATACTGACTGCAGAAAAAGAATTCTGCACGGTTGAGGTTATTCCATATTTTAGAATTTGACTAATATACCGCAAATCATCTTCCCGCCCAATCCTCAACATACTAAGCGAAACCTTTTCCTTATAGAAAAAATATAACAACATGCAGATTGCCGATATCATCTGGGATACTGCCGTTGCCAACGCTACCCCGGTAATTCCCATACCTAGTGTTGTCACACAAGCAATATCCAGAATTAGATTCATCAAACACGACAGGATTAGGAAATAAAGAGGCGTTTTAGAATTACCAAATCCCTTGAATACAGCAGCTAAATAGTTGTAAACAATCAAAAATGGAATACCCAAAGTTACGACTCTAAAATAGTTGCAGCCCCCCTCCAGCATATTCGATGGAATTTTCATCCACTCCAAAATCTGTCTGACCCCAGTGATACCGAAAAGCAACAAAAGACAAGACATAATAACCGCCAGTTTCATAATGGAACGGTACATCCCCTTTATCGCAGCAAAGTCCTTATCCCCATAGTAATAAGAAATAAGAATTGTAATACCCGAGGCGCTTCCAGCAATTATGCTATTAACAAGGAGCATTGGGGCAAATAAGTTTCCCACGGTTGCCAGGGCTTCTTTACCAACAAACCGTCCAACAATTACCGTGTCAACAATATTGTACAGGTTTTGCAGTATGCTCCCTATAAATAAGGGGGCAGAAAAGCTCAGTATATTTCTCGCCGTCCGGCCATTTGTCATATCTATGTTCATATTGTCTGCTCTCCTGCTTCTTTATTACGGGCTTTGAAGAATATACTGCGAATTTCCAGATGCCGCATATCGTAACCTCGGCATCTGTTTCGTAACTAATGTCTTTGCAATCAGTTTGGAAATCATTGGATAGTATTCATTAATAAAAAAATGGTTTCCATCAAAGCCATAATAAGAACTCTTTCCCGTTGTTAATTTGGACCATCCTCTTAGATTATCTACCGAAACATTGTCCCGCACGCCATACAAAACAGATATGGGACAATTCATTTTTTTTCTGGAGCCAAGATACTGGTATGTTTCAATAATTCTAAAGTCATTTCTTATGATAGGCAGCATAGTCCTAATCAACTTTTCTTCTTTCAGCACGGCTTCTGGCATGCCTCCCATTTTCGCAACTACATGGATTAGCTCTTCATCAGACAGTTTGTATTTCGGCTCTGCACTAACACTGCAATTCGGTGAAGCGTGACCAGAAAAAAATATATGTTCCGGCTCCTTAAATCCATTCTCCCTAATTTTGTAATATAATTCATATGCAACAATACTCCCCATGCTATGTCCGTAAAAAGAATATTCCTCACCATCAAAGTTCTGTATGATTCTATGAAATAAATCTTCTACCACGTCCTCCATCGTCAGGGATAATTCTTCTGCGAATCTACGGCCATGTCCCTTATAATCAACTGGAACCACGTTGACTGTTTCCGGCAAATAATTATTCCACTTATAATACACTGTACTTGAACCACCAGCATACGGTATACAAAATAATTTCATGATTTTATCCTCTTGCTTTCTGTTGTGACTACTATATGTGAAAATTGGACTTATTTAAATACCCAGTCATTCAAAAAATAGCAATGCCAATTTATCAAATATACTGCATTTCTGTTTTCAGCCCTATCCAATCCTATTGTTTAAAAAGCCTGCCACTTCACTATAATTCAGCATCTTACCTTCTTTGCAGATATCTGACTGTTCAGAGCAGATGGATACATGATACTGACTATTGCATCGTGTATGATAAAAACGATATTTTCCAGACCGTTCCGGATTGTTTTTGTCATATACCTTCATCCTGCCGGCTGAATCAGCAGTCATGATAAATGAATCCAATTCCTTGCTCAGACCATCTCCGGTGCACTTAATATAACTTTCCTTTAATGTCCAAAGTTTGTAAAACTGATCCAAACCAGCACCTGGATCCACTTTATTGATATACTCCAATTCATTTTTATGAAAAAAATGGTCAGCCAATGGCCTGTATTCAATTTGTTTCTTGTATTCAACATCAATTCCCAACGGTCTTTTCCCGACCGCGCAGGCTACCATTTGGTTAGAATGGGAGATATTGAAGGAAACTATTGGACAGTCAGACAAAATCAACTTCCCCCTTCTTTCTTGCATAAGCGATTCATAGTTTAAAGCCATCTTAAATTCTCTCCATAAAGCATATTTTAATAGCTGCCTACCTGCCGCCGATCGTACAAAATCTTCATATCTAAGCGCACCGTTGCACACAGTCTCAGCCCCATCACAATACAATCCTCTAGGACCAATTCTTGAGATATCCATAATATAAAATTTAGCCTTCATATTGTCTCCTACTAATGATTGGTATATGGGCATACGCCAAAACAAAAACTGTGCTTTGGCATATACCCAGCCATATTAAAGTATCTCTGCAATTGAATGAAGAATCTGCTGGACCTGATAAACTAACTTTCCAATTGTTTCTTTTTTATGCATGTTTTTAAAATATACCCAAGTAAAAGTTATCTGGTTTTCAACAATGGCTCCATTAATCATGATCTTGCAAGATCTCACAAGCATCCTGTTTTCACTGTTCATGCCAAGCGCTGTACTATTTTCTGCCAGGAAAAAGCCTGAACCAAGGACTTTCTGATTCATCTCTCCCCTGTAATTAAGTGTGATGCTAGTAGAAGCAGTTCCTTCCTCTTCTTCAAATTTACCAGCATACAAATATTCATCAATAATAGAATAATCATATGCATGATTTGGGATTTTTGCTGTTTCTTCAATATAATAATTTAACTTTTCTTCTAAAGTACCTTCAGTCCGCTTCGTAAAAATTTTTCTTACGACTGCCATAAACCCAAGCGTATTTGATAAGTCAATATTTCTTCCTTCCGGAACGGCATCCCTTCCCAATCCCATTGCCGAAATAAAAGAATAATCACTGTGAGACCAATCTCCAATTACTTCCTGTAAAGCGAAAAGAATAAGTGTTTCAACATCTGCATCGAATCCTTTAAGAAAAGCATGTTTTAAACGTTTTGTATCTTCTTCGCTGATAGTGCTACATAACGAAGCCGTTTCGTACAGAAAATTATTGTTCTGTTCGTCCGGTCTGTCATAAGGGATTGGCAGAAGTTTATCCCAGGGAAGCTGTTTCCAATAGGAAATCTCTTGTTTCAACCTGCTAGAAAAAGCATACTTTTCTAATTCGACTGCCCATCTATATAAGGTATCGCCTTCCTCTCTTATTGTTATGGGAAGTTCCTGGCCTATTTGCCCATAGATATCAACGAGTTCTTTCACAAATATGCTTACGGAACATCCGTCAACAATCATATGGTTAAATACAATGACCAATTTTGACTGGCTTTCGTTACCAAAATCTAAATATGCCACTCTGAACAGAGGTGCCTCCCCGTAATCAAAACCATGCTGAAGGGTTTCTGTATATTCCTCAAGTATCTTTTTCTGTTCTTCAGAGGAATCGACCACAAAGCTATATGTAAGGATTCCTGGATAATCACGGGTACTGATTACCTGATGCCACTCCCCCTCCTTATGCTTGAACTCTGTTCTCAGTGAATAATGGGCGTGATACATCACTGCCAATGCCTGATTCAGCTTATCCACACTGAATGAATCCGGCACATCAAGGATTCTGGTCACATTAAAGCATTCTGGTTCTACAATATGGTCCCACTCCTTAAAGTATAATTTCTGTGTTACCATAAGGGGAATCTCTGTAACCTCCTGCTCCGGCATTTCCTCCGCCGCTGCCGCTGCTTCCGTCCCCGCACTTTGTATGGTCTGCATAATTAATGCGTCTGATATGATAGACGCCAATTCACAGATTACCGGGTGCTCAAATATGGTCCGTACAGACAGTTCAACATGGAACATACTATAAACTTTGGAGGCCATCTGCATTGCCAAAAGGGAATGGCCGCCCAAATCAAAAAAGTCTGTTTCCGTACCAATCCTCTCTACATTCAACAGGTCTTCCCAAATTGTGCACAATGCTTTTTCCATTGCGGATTTTGGTGCTTTATACTGTTTCTCATTTCCCATATCGCAAAGCGATTCCGGTTTTTCGAGGCTGTTACGATCAACCTTACCAGCTGCATTCCTCGGCAATTTTTCCAACACAACAAATTTAGATGGTATCATATAACTCGGAAGGTGTTCGCGCAGGTAGTCACGGATTGCACCAACATCAAAGGTTTCTGGGGTTCCTTCAATGTATGCCACCAGGCTCTTGCTGTTTCTCTCATCTTCAAATACTTTCGCTGCGCACCGCTTAATCCCACTGTATTTTAACAGTGCGTACTCAACTTCATTCAGTTCCACTTTAAAGCCTCTGATTTTAACCTGATTATCCCTTCTTCCATACATCTCAATCTGTCCGTTATCCATATAGCGTACCAGGTCACCAGTCCTGTAGACCAAATCATGGTTATAAGGAATCTTTATAAACTTTTCTTTGTTTAAATCGCCTAAATTCAGGTATCCTTTTGCCAGGCAATCACCGGCCACGCACATCTCTCCAATTAACCCATAAGGCACTAATCTGTCATATTCGTCCAGTATGTAAATACGGACATTTGCCAGGGCTTCACCAATCGGCACACGTTGATAGGATTTGTCTAGCTGTGCAGTATCATATACCAGTGCATTTGATGAACACTCTGTTGCGCCATACAGGTTTAAAAGTGGAATATCTGCAAACATTTCTTTCCACTGCAGTACCAATCCTACTGATATCGGCTCCGCACTTGTTGTAACAAGCCGAAGACTTAACTTATCGTCAGGGTGCAGTTTTCTCTGTTCAATCATCCCTTGAATCAACACCGGATTGCACAGGAAATAGCTGATTTTATACTTTACAATGTTTTTCCATAAAAGCGCCGGGTCAATTACTTCATCCTGTGGAATCAACAGTGTAGACACTCCTTTTAGCAGTCCGCCAAAGATTTCCCAGGATGCTGCCACTAAAGCTGCTGACTTTTGCATAGCCAAAACATCAGTCCCAATAAAAGGATACTCCTCCCACATCCAGTTTAAGCGGTTCACGATAGATCTCGTCCTGATTAAAACACCCTTTGCCTTGCCTGTCGAGGAAGACGTATAGATAATATTTGCGATATGGTTTTCATCATATCCATAGTTCGGATTTGCTGAATCCGCATCTTCTATTTCTTCTAATGCAGTATCCAGAAATATTTTCACCTTATTATATTCACTTAGCTTATCACACTCTGAATTTGTGATCAGAAACCGGATATCAGTATCTGAAACAATTTCTTCCAGTCGCAAAACAGGATAGCTGGTTTCCAGCGGAACATACGTGCCATTTATTTTTAATACGGCCAAAATTGACGCCATTAAGTCAAAGGACTTTTCAAGGCATATACCGATTCTTTCCCCAGTTGTTACACCTTTTCCAAGAAGATAATGCGCAATCTTATTTGCTTTTATGTTTAACTCCTTATAAGTGATACTCTGGTTCTTATACAGATATGCTGCACTATCCGGTGTTGCTTCTGCCTGTTCTTCAAACAACTGGGAAAGTGATTTTGAATAATCATACTTTCTCTCTGTATCCATGGTTGGAATTAACCGTTTCTTTTCCTGGTCAGAAATAAATTCATACTCATAAACGCCTCTTCCGGGATCTGCAACTATATTCCCAATCAAAGTATTCAAGTTGTCCAGCATGCTATTTACAAAATCATGTTCAAACAAATCTACGAAGTATGAGATTTGAAGATAGATCTTTCCTTCCTGTTCCTGGGCGTAAAGTGTTAGGTCATATTTAGTATAACCGGAATCCAGTTCTCTGAATTCTGCGTCAATCACCTCGTTATCTTTCTGAATTGCTTCTTCTTTTTCAGAGTACATGTTAAACATCACCTGGAAAATCGGAGATACACTGCTGTTTCTGACCGTATCCGCTTCTTCTACCATCCAAAGGAATGGGTAATTGGCGTTTGAAAATCCCTCCACCACATTCTTCCGGTTCTGCTCAAGCAAAGCCTCAAAAGTTGTGTCCCTGTCTAATTTTGCCCGGAACGGAAGCATGTTGAGGAAAAATCCAACCAATTCCTCAGTCCCCACAATATTCCGATTCACATTGGGAGAACCAACTATTATGTCATTTTCTCCTGTATAACGGCTAAGTAAAATATCGAAGATACTCAACAATGCAATATAAAGCGTGCTTCCGCTTCTACTGCATATCTCTTTTAATTTGCCCGTAATCTCTTCATTCAAAAATGTACCAACTGAATCACCTTTATAAGATATTGTCTGTGGGCGTTGCTTTCCATTTTTGATTTCCAATACTGGCAAATTCCCAGACAACTGCTGTTTCCAGTATTCACCCTGGCGTTCCAACTTTTCATGGCTGATATTCTGCTCCTCCCAATGCAGATAATCTCGCAGACGGACTTTTCCTCCTTCTGGCAGTTTTTTACCATGGTACATAGCAGAATAAACCTCTTTAAACTGGCGCATGAGGATAGATAAAGACCATGCATCCATAATAATCTCATGGGTTGTAAGAATCATACGGTATTCACTGTTGGATATTTTAAATGCTTTCAGCTTATATAAACTTTCTTTATCCAAGATAAAGGGCACCAACACCTCATTTTTACATGCTTTTTCAAACTGTTCTTCCTGAACCGCAGTGGATTCCTTTGATAAATCAATGATTTCAAAATGAATCGTGTCTGGCTCTGGAAATGTAGCATATGGCATCCCGTCTTTTTCAATAAAACGTACTTTCAATGCATCATGATACTGAACTATATATTTCCATGCTTCATAGATCAGGTTTTCCTTGATTTCTCCTTTTACTGTAATGCTCCCTTGAAGCATGTAGGAGGCGTTATCCCCGTAAAGTTCCCTCAGAAACCATAACCGTCTCTGCTCCAGCGACAGTGGGAATATCGTCACAGCATCTCCAACCGGCGTGATTGGCGTCATTTGAGACGATCCGCCGTCTGCCTTGTCGATTTCATCCGCCAGTTCCTTTGCAGTCTGGGTAAATATATTGATAAAAGACAATTTTACCTTTGTCATTTCTTCAATCCGGTTAATGCATCTCATTGCAAGCAGAGAATCACCGCCTAATTCCAGGAATTTATCATGAATCCCAATCCCATGGATATCAAGCAGCTCTTCCCACACGCTTATGACCAGTTTTTCTGATTCACTGACAGGTGCTACAGCTTCTCTCCCCAGATTCGGGCGCACCTTTTCTGGTTCAGGTAATTGTTTCACATCAATTTTTCCATTGCTATTCAACGGAAAGGATTCCATACGCACAATCTTATCCGGCACCATATAGTCAGGAAGGTACTTTCTTAAATATGCCTTCAGCTCGTAATCTGCCACCTCACCTTCACTGATCACATAAGCAGCCAGATAGGAAATATCCTCCTGTACGTCACCGATAATATTTTTTCTGGCAACGATTTTTTTGACATTCAGATTTCTTTTCCGCACTACTACCGTACAATCTTTGATGCCGCTGTATTTCATGATGTAATGCTCAATTTCTCCCAACTCAACACGGAACCCATTTATTTTAATCTGCCTGTCAATCCTGCCTAGATACTCCAAATCTCCAGTGGGAAGATATTTTACTAAATCCCCAGTCCGGTAAAGGAGGCCATGGTGTTCCGCTTTAGAAAATGGGTTTGGATAAAATGCCTTTTCCGTTTTCTCCCTGTCATTGATGTAACCCTTCCCCACACCAATACCACTTACACACAGTTCACCCATTTCCCCTTTGCCAACCAGATTAAAAGTATTGGGTTCTAATACATAGAGTTCCAAACCTTCAATCGCTTTGCCTATTGGCATGTTAATGACGGATTCGTCTGGTGCCTCGCGCACAATATAGTGGGTAACACCATCGGCACATTCTGTAGGTCCATAGGAATTAAGCAAAGGGATGGAAGGATATAAAGCAAACCATTTCCTGCATAAGTATGGAGGCAGTGCCTCGCCTACCAAGGCCAGATATCTTAAACCTGCCAGCTTATCCTGATTTTCTGGATTGGCCTCACAAAACTGAACCACACTTTTCATCATAGATGGAACCATCTGCATGACAGTCACTTTCTCTTCCTTTATGCAGCTTAACAGACTATCTGGATCTCTTACTGCCGACTCTTCTGCAATGAATGTGGTTCCGCCCACCATGACTGCCGAAAGAAACTGCCACATTGAAATATCAAAACACTGGGAAGCAGTTTCAGCGACAATATCACTTTCACATATCTGTAAATCATTTATCTTACTGGCCAGATGGGTAATCAGTCCCAGTCTTCTGACCGTGGCTCCTTTCGGTTTTCCCGTGGAACCTGATGTAAAAATTGTGTAAGCCGTGTCATTATAATCAGATGGAATCAATACCTCTTTTTTCAATCCTTCAGTTTCCAGGAGGTCTTCAATCACATATACGGCTGGTTTCTTAGTAAATTCCCCCTCATTCAGAATATGCTCAAACTCCTGCCGGTAATCCCTGCTTACCAAGACCAGTTCAGCTTCACTCTTCTCAAGCATATAATTAATACGGTCAGTTGGAAAAGATGGACTAAGCGGGCAGTAATTCTTTCTGGCCTTAAATAGGCCAAGAATCACGGACAAATAATTTACATTCCTGCCAGAATAAACCGCCACCAAATCATTTCCTTCTCCTATCTCTTGTACTAAAAATCCGGCTATATGATTTGACATTTCATTCAATATGCGGTATGTGACCGTTTGGGTTGAATCAATGGCCGCCTTTTTATCAGGCACCCGGGTTACTTGTGACATGAAACTTTTGCATACATCATCACTATAAAACTTCATAATATGTATCTCCTCTCTGGTGAATCATTTTGTATATTATAAGAATTTCTTCTTACCCCTTATTATGTTGAAATAGTAATATAAAAATCTAATGATAAGCCCACCAATCCAGCCAATCGGAGCCGCTATCCAAATTCCTCTATAGCCAAATGCCGTATGTGATAAAAAGATTGCGACTGGCACTTGAAGCAGGCAAAGCGATAGAATAGAGGAAAGCATTGGTATCACAGTCTTTCCATAGCCGAGTAAAATGCCATTGATAAGCTGCATCAGTCCAAATATCAGATAAAATCCAGCAACAATTCTCAGATATCCATTTCCAATTTCAATGACTGCCAAATCCTTAGTGAACAATCTTATAAAAAACCCTGGAACGGACGCAATAATAAATGACGTGACAACTGATATGCCGGCACACATGATGAAAGCTGCCTTGCTTCCTTTCTTTACCCTGTCATTCCTTCCCGCCCCAAGGTTTTGTGCAATAAAATTCGTAATAGCTTTTCCAAGATTCAGTGAAGGCATCTCTGCAAAGGAATCAATTTTTGATGCCGCAGTATAAGCCGCAATACAATCTGTGCCAAATCCATTAATCATATATTGTATAGATAAAAAGCCTACACAGATAAACACTTGCTGGATCATGGCCGGAATCCCAATCTTCAGGCTAGCCACCAGTTCTTTTTTCTGAAATTCCAATTTAACCATATTAATCCGAAATTCCGGATACTTATGATTCATATATACCAGACATGCAATCCATGAAAAGAACTGCGATACAACTGTCGCAACAGCAGCTCCCGCGATTCCCATATGAACCACGGCAACAAGGGTAATATCCAGGATTATGTTCAATACCATGGCGATGATTAGTATATTGGTTGCCGTTTTTGAATCCCCCATACCCCGTAATATATTGGTCAGCGTATTATACGCAAAGGTGGGAATTACTCCTATAAAAATTATCTTTAAATAAGTATCGGCCATATCAAAAGTTTCTGGAGGCATCCTAAAAGCACGTAATATGGCTTCACAGAAAATAACCCCTAATACTGTTATGACTATGGACAGCAGCAAAGAGAAGATAATACCTGTATCCATGATTTTTTTTACTCTTTTAAGTTCTCTTTCCCCGATGCAGCGAGAGACCAATATACTCGTGCCCATGGTTATCCCCATTGAAAGAATCACCAGAAGGGAATTAATCTGAAAGCTGAATCCCACAGCGGCAAGGCTTTCTTTCCCCAAAAAGTTTCCGACCACAATACTATCCACCACGTTATAAAATTGTTGGAACAGGTTTCCTACCAAAATCGGTAAAGAAAAAAATAATATTGTCTTAAATTCATTTCCTTTTGTTAAATCATTCATATTTTTCGTCCTGTCTATCTTTATGTTTATGATTCCCCGCCGTATTATACACTAACTCGTCCCCTGTTTTTCTGGTTTTGTAATAATACCGTCTTTTCATGTTACTTTTTCAAGGTAACTTACTAAAGTGTTAGGGCGTGTTTATGCATGATATAATTTTCAATACGTCCTAATGCCTCTTTTAATTCATCAATAGAATATGCATAGGATATCCTTATAAAGCCTTCACCGCATTTTCCAAATGCACTTCCCGGTACAACTGCGACTTTTTCTTCTTTTAACAAATCCATCGCAAACTCCTCACTTGTCATACCGAATTCTCGGATATCTGGGAACATATAGAATGCCCCCTCTGGCAAAAAACAAGGAAAATGAAGGCGGTTCAACTCATGGTATAGATATCGCCTTCGCTGGTTATAGGATTCCCTCATATGGCAGATATCCCCTTCACCGTTTTTGAGAGCTTCTATGGCCGCATACTGGCTGACTGTAGGGGCACACATAATCGCATACTGATGTACTTTCACTATCTGACTGATAATCTCTGCATGGCCCAAGGCATACCCTAAACGCCATCCCGTCATGGCGAAATTCTTTGAAAATCCATTTATCACAACTGTCCGCTCTTTCATGCCTGGAAGACTTGCAATACTGGTATGTTTCTTCCCATATGTGAGTTCACTGTAAATTTCATCGGATATCACCAAAAGGTTGTTTTTTACAATTACCTCACACAATGCCTGTAAATCCTTTTCCTCCATAATTGCCCCTGTCGGATTATTTGGATAGGATATGACTAACGCCTTGCTTTTCTTCGTAATTGCACCTTCAAGCTGATCCTTTGTTAACCGGAAATTATTTTCTGGTTTTAACTCAATAGGGACTGGAACGCCATCTGCCATCAGAATACACGGCAGATAAGACACAAAGCTAGGTTCAACATAGATGATTTCATCACCGGGATTTATGATTGTACGAAGTGCGATATCTATCGCCTCACTGCCACCCACTGTAACCATAATCTCCGTATTAGGGTTATATCGGATTCCCATTTTCTTTTCCGCATAAACACTTATTTCATCTCTCAGCCCCTGCAGGCCGCTGTTCGAGGTGTAGAATGTCTTTCCCGCCTGCAAAGCCTGAATGCCTGCCTCACGGATATGATATGGTGTCTCAAAATCCGGTTCCCCAACTCCCAGCGAAATAACCCCAGGCACTTCATTCGCCACATCAAAGAATTTGCGTATTCCTGACGGTTTCAATTCCAGTATTTTTCTAGACAGCAGCTCCTTCATGGCGTCACCACCATTCTTTCGTCCGCTTTTTTTGCATCGAGGTCAAAGCCCAGTTCCTTATACTTTGTTAAAATAAAATGTGTGGTTGTACTCTGAACTTCATGGATGGACGCCAGCTTTCCGGAGACAAACAGTGCAATCTCCTTTATGTTCTGTCCCGAAACCATTACCAAAAAATCATATGCTCCTGACATGAGATACAGCGTTTTAACTTGTGGATACTTTTTGATTTTCTCTGCTAATTTTTCGTATCCGTCCCCACCCTGTGGTGTAACACGAAGTTCCACAAGCGCCGTCACGTCATTATCCGTAAGATACACCTATATATATCACCATCATTGTGTGATTTCAATAATTTTATTGTATGGCAAACAATTTTAAGGAAGTGAAGATATGCCGTTTAATTCATTTGAAGACTATCCTCTGACCTGGAAAATCAATAAAGAGCGCCTAAAACCGCCTTTATATTTATCCATTGCAGATGCACTAGAAGAAGATATTAAAGACGGGATTTTATCCCCAAACACAAAACTCCCACCACAAAGGGAACTTGCTGATTTTCTCGATATTAATTTGAGTACCATATCAAAAGCATTTAAAATATGCGAAATGAAAGGGCTGTTATATGCTATTGTAGGAAGAGGAACGTTTGTCGCTTCCAATCTCTCCGCACCTTCGGCTTTAACTGATTCTTCAGCACAGAGCGAATATATTGATTTCAGCCAAATACGGCCTTATTATCAATTTAATGATGAAGTAGTGGAAGTAGCACGATCTATCATGTTACGACCAAATGCGTATAGGTTGTTTGAATATAATTCCATCAGCGACAATACCCGTTATCAAACAGCAGGGCAAAAATGGCTGAAACGTTTTCACATGGAAGCTCCTCTGGAAAATATTCAAGTCACGTCCGGAACCCAGAATGCATTGGTGATTGCACTGCTGTCATTCTTTAAGGCCGGTGACAAGATTGCCATTGATTCCTATTCGTACCCTAATTTTATCGGTCTTGCCAAACTGCTTCATATTCAATTAATCGCTGTAGAAAATGATGAGTGTGGAATGGTTCCTGAAGCATTGGAATTAAGCTGCAAGACAAACGGAATCAAGGGCATCTATCTCGTCCCCTCCTGCGGGAACCCAACAGCTATTGCTATGCCGCAAGAACGTCGGGACAAAATCGCAGAAATAATTAAAAAACAGAACCTAATTCTGATAGAGGATGATACTTATGCATTTCTGGCTCCGGAAATGATTCCGATATCATGCTATGTTCCGAATCAGTATATTTATATTTCTGGTACTTCAAAAGCCCTGTGCGCGGGTCTAAGAGTGGCTTTTATTACGTTTCCTGATCAGTTAAGAAGCACGATACTCCGCAGTATGCAGAACATTGATTTAAAAACACCGCTGCTTAATTTGGAAATTGTCAGAAGTCTGATTGAGGGAAAAACTGCCGGGGATCTGGTATCACAAAGAATTAAATTATCGAAAAAAAGAAATGCTATTTATAGAAAATATTTTCAGCCCTCATTACATGCAAATCCTTTAAGCTACTTTCAATGGATTTCCTTGCCAAAAGGCTGTAATGGTTACAACTTTGAATTACAGGCCAAAAAAGCAGGTTTGCTGCTCTTCTGCTCCGACCGTTTTGCTGTCGGTCCTCCGCAAGAACGTTCTGCTATCCGGATATCAACATGCTCTGTCCAAAACAATACAGATTTGGAAACAGGCTTACAGGCGCTACAGACTCTTATAAGTGAAAATAAGCTGCCTGATGATATGAATACATTTATTGTATAGGGCTGGCAGCTTACGCTCACCGCTGATTAATTACAAACAAATGCCAGTACAATAATAATATTATACCTGGCATTTGTTATTATTAAAAGTAGTGCTACTTACCGTTATATTCTTTTATTAGTTTTTTCAGACATGCAATCACTGTTTCCATCTGCTCACGTGTTCCTATGGAAATCCTCAAATGATTCTGAATCCGCTCCTTCTTAAAATGCCTGACATAAATATGCTCTTTCTTTAAACCTTCAAATAAATACTCTGCTGGGCACGATATATGACTTGCAAAAATAAAATTCGCTTTTGAATCTTGAAATAAGAAGCCTAATGCCCTCAACTGCCCCTTTGTCCACTCACGGGTTTCAATAATCTTGCTAAGGGTATTGTGGAAATAAGTCCTATCCTCGACTGCCGCTGTCCCTAACTGTAATGTCAGACGATTCATTGTATAGGAATTAAAAGAGTATTTCACATCATTAAGATATTTAATTAAATCCGGCTGTCCTATGGCATACCCAATCCGCATCCCCGCAAAGGATCTCGACTTTGAAAAAGTTTGCACTATGATCAGATTTTTATATTTATTGATAAGTGGAAGTGCAGAGTGCGCCCCAAAATCTATGTATGCTTCATCCACTATAACAACTACCTCTTTGTTATGTATCAATATTTCTTCAATGGTACTAATATCCATTTCAACGCCGGTTGGGGCATTAGGGTTTGGAAAAACAACCCCACCATTCTCTTTAAAATAATCCTCTTTCTGAATGGCAAACTCTTGATTCAATGCTGGACATTCATATGGTATTTTAAACAGATCCGCCCAAACATCATAGAAGGAATACGTAATATCTGGAAACAGTATAGGTTTTCCTGAATTAAAATAAGTCAGGAAGCACATAGCCAGCACATCGTCCGATCCCACACCAACAAAAACCTGTTCTTCATTTAGGCCATAGAAATCAGCCAACGCCTTTACAAGTATTTTTGACTCCGGGTCTGGATAGAGGCGCAGGCAACTATCATCCAGACTCTTTAACGCTTCACGCACCCCAGGAGCCGGTGGATATGGATTCTCATTTGTGTTGAGCTTAATTACGTTACTATCTACTGGTTGTTCACCCGGTATATATGGCACTACTTTTCGTATATTGTCCTCTAATCTTTCCATATCCGTCTCCTCAAGTATTTTTTATATTGCCATTTTAATGTCTATCTCTTACTTTGTCAAAGATTTTTACATCTGTCCACAAAAATTGGGCATTGCATCACTATCAACTTTGCAATGCCCAAAATATAAACATATGCTATGAATCCTCTTCATTAAATTTTATATATGCATCCAGCATACAGATCATTGCATTTTTTTGCTCTGATGTAAGTCTATATATACGTTCCAGAAGTTGTTTATCCTCCCCATCTTCCGCATATTCAAATAAATAATTAGGGGAGGTTCCTAAAACATCACACAAAGTAAAGAGAAGCTGCATACTGGGCAGCTTACTCCCCGCTTCTAGCTGTCTTATATATCCATGGTTTACATGGCATCTATCTGCCAATTCCTGGTACGTCATGCCACATGCTTTTCTTTTACCTCTTAGTTTCATACCAAAATGTTTCTTATCCATAATAACTTCCACCATTTCTACAACTTATAGATACATCTGTTATCTTTCAGTATAATTTCTTTTTGCTATCTCATACAGTCCACCAATTTATGACATATGTTATCTACTAGATACCTCCAATTGTTTCTGATATTTTTGTTTGTCAAATTATGGTAGATTATGTCGGACGTTTCTCATAGACATTTCTCATCCAAAGTGTTATCTTATAGTTGTAATTTGTATCTATCAGATAACGCAAAGGAGGAAAATATCATGTATTTATCATCTATGTTTTTAGCAGCACTGGGCGAACACTTTGAACCATCTGATATTAAAAGGGCTTTTTCCAAAACGAACCAACATTTCATGATACAAGAAAATGTTAGTGAAGAAGAAATCCAAGACTTATTAGACGTTTGCCAGGAATTTCTTCCCCAAACATTTCTCACGGAAAAAACGGAATATAGGAAGCTTTTACACTGTCTTGAAACCGCATTTTTTCAGAGACTGCATAGGAGGATATGATGAAAGCAAAACGCTATTTTTTTGTTACGTCCTCACTTATAATTTTACTTGTCCTATTATACATAGTTTATGGTTTCTGGAAAGAGTCAAAATGCTACATATGTTCTGGTGTATTCCAATCTTTGATATCCGATGACGCTGTTTTTGGAATTATTAATTTGAATTCCAGAAATCCAAGTACAATTCCTAAAGGAGATTGGGAGGATAATTACAGAGTTACTATAAATAGCTCTGGAGATGGGAGTACAATCATTTTATCTCCTGATATCTCCGGCTGTTACCGGGCGGATATATATCTTAAAGGAGGCTCCCATCCGGATAAAACTATTATGTCTGATTATTTGTGCCGTAAGTGCGTAGATAAATATAGCGCAATGACATATGATGTAATACTTATGGACGCTGCATCAGGTTCCATATATCCTATATCAGATAACCTATGTTTGGAACTTCCACCATATAAAATTAGTGCACTTGCACATAAAGATTCACAATTAATTAAGTTGTGCTTTCAGAAGACAGAATGACCATGATATAAAAATGCAGCCCCCTCCTTGATGGGAACTGCATTTTTATATCATTCTTTTTTATGTACATATGCTAGGTAGGCATCCAAAACGCACAACATTGCCCGCCTTTGGTCCGGTGATAGCATATATGCACGCTCTAAAATTTCTTTATCGTCACCATCTTCCGCAAATTCCATCAAATAATTGGGCGATGTTTCCAATGTCTCACATATACTCACAAGTAGGGGCATACTAGGCATCTTTTTTCCCGCTTCCAACTGACGAACATACCCTGCATTGATATGACACAGATCTGCTAACTGTTCATTCGTTAACCCTTTGGACTTACGTTTTTCTCTGATTTTTTTCCCAAATCGCTTTAATTCCATATCATCCCGCCATTCACCATTAGTTACTTTTGTTATAATTTAGTATACATTTTTATTCTTTCATTCAATAGTCCACTACTTTATAACACAAGTTAGCTATTAGCATTATGGTGCTCGAATCGACAAAAAATATGACAGGCAGACCTGTTGGGTTTTTACCTGTCATATCCAGATTCTAAGTTCATTTATCTAATGAATAAAATTAATTTGGGAATATATTTCTATGTAGGTATTTTGGATTAATGACTTTTAAATATATTATGCATCCTACAATCACAAAAACACTGCTAAGAATATTACCTACCATATAATTTAAATAATACATTAAAAAATACACAGTGATACAATACCCCAATTCCCAGACTGCACATCTCATTCGATATTTTGAAGGAGATAATTTTAATATATTGAGAGCCATCAAAACTGCTGCAATCAGAATTAATACAGAGACATATATTTTAAATCCTGATATCTCTGTGCGAGCATATAACAGAATAATAAAAGCAGTATATGCACAAATTGGTAATCCGACTTTAAAGTCTTTATTTACCTCCATATAAATATATCCTCCTCACTCGTTATCACCAAAGACCTTGTGTATAGGAAGGAAATGGACCGTTCCAGTCAAGGCCAATGTAAATCCCCTTTCCAAGAGCACCCGCCTGAAGAACCAAATAACACAGGTCTGCAGATACAACATATCCAACAATCGCTCCAATTGCAGTTCCTACCGGCCCAAGTGTTGTTGCCATTGCAGAAAGAGCTGCCGTTATAGCCGCAGGTCCAATTGCCGCTGCTGCTGATAAATACATTCCCACATCTTCAAACGTAAAGTATACCTTCCAATCCTCTACATGAAGCCGTGTTGAAGGTATTTCTACCCCAATTTTCCCACCTACGGGGTTCTCTTTACTGTAAGTCATCATATTCTGAAATATAACCATCTCCTCATCTGAAAAACCCGCTTTTTCCTTAATCTCATCAACCGAATTAGCAAGCACTAAGCTACCGTTTTCATCCAATTCAAAATCCTCATACACAACCATCAATTTATCCATAAAATCTTTGGCATCCTTTGTCATATAGTCGGATACATTGAATACTGTTTCACTATTTGCTGAAACCACCTGCGGCTCTGCCGCATAACAAACTGAAGTTCCAGTTAGCGCTAAACACAGTGCCATTGCAAAGAACGCTTTAATACTTTTTTTACTCATAATTATCCTCCTATCTCTTTTCTCAATTTTTCTGGTAATTTGGGTTCATACATTTTGCCAGCACACGGGCATATTGCAAACAACATGGCAACTGCTAGAAGTGTTTTGGACACAGCACTGACAAACTTACTTTTTAATTTTCTCCTCACCTGATTACCTTCCTTTCTCATAATATCGTGCCCATTTATTGTTACTCCACAAGCTTGTAGGTACACTTTATCATATTTGTCATATAATTCAAGTAACTATGCCCCAATTGAGTCTCCCACTGCCCCAATTGAACACCCTCAAGATTGTCTTCTATACGTTCGTATGATATTATATATAACAGATTACAGAAATGAGGGTTGCCTATGCAATATTTGGGGTTAATGTGGGAAATAGTTATCAATATTATCGAAGGAGGCTTGTTTTTATACCTGCTTATACATCGGCTTAATTACGATCACTCACGTCGCAGTAGCATAATAATTGGCATAGTGACGCACATTTTATGGATCAGCTTTCTTAATTTTACTGTTGCTGATTCTACCCTGTGCTTAATCTTGCTACTCTTTTTTGATGTCATCTATACCTATGTACTCTTTGAGGGAAGCAGTGCTGAAAAAATACTGTGGGGTTGTAGTTACATTGTAATAGCTTTAATCGCAGATAAAGTAACCTTTTTTTTGGCCGATAGATTTACTGATTATGAATTGCAACAATTAATTATAGGTGGAAAAATACGTGTTATAATGTCTCTGGTATATCTACTGACTTGTACCATGCAGGTATTTGCATTATGCCATTGGCGAAAAAAAGATCTATTCCTTCCTTTACGTTTCCGTGTTATACTCCTGGCATTGGTCTGTCTAGGTATAATAGCTTCCGACCAATTATTAAATTTAATTATTTATGCTGATATGATTGACAACAGTATGTTTACTACACACCTGGAGCTAATCAGTTACATAGTTTTATTTATTATTTTTGGATTTATTGTATTTATTGAATATTTAGGATTCGTTTCACGACAAAATGAGCGGTTACGGAATGAAGCGGCATTATTTGAATTAAAAAAAGAACACTATGAGACAATCAGCACTACTATTTCTACATTGAGAACATGGAAGCATGACTACAAGACACATCTTCAAGTTCTGCTGAATTTATCCAGATCAAAAAAATATAGTGATGTGGAGACCTATATCACTGGATTGGAAAGTGAGCTCATAAATACTACTCATTTTGTTACTACTGGTAATCAGATTCTTGATGCCTTATTATCTGCAAAAATAATGGAACTCAAAAAGTACAACATAGATTTTTCATACGAAATTTATATGGTCTCAAACTTACCAATTGATGAAATGACCTTTGCCGCATTAATTGGTAATCTTTTAAATAATGCTTTTGATGCGTGTCGAAACCTTGAGAATAATGTGAAGAAATATGTAAAATTCAATATCAGACCATTTCAAGACATGCTTTATATCAGCATAGAAAACGGCACAAATAATCAATATGCCTACAATACAGACGGAACTCTCAAATCAACAAAATCAAGTGCAGGACATGGTATTGGCTTGAAAAGAATTCAGAATATTGTTAAAAGTGCCCACGGATTTTGTAATATATATCCAGATAAACATACCTTTACCGTTACCATCATGTTACCAGTTGTAGATATCGACAGGAGCACTAAAAATGGAAGTTAAAGTTGGAATTCTAGAAAACGAAAAGAACTATGCAGATTCTCTGTACGAATTATTAGAAGATTGGGCCACTACTCGATCTTGCATTCTAAAAGTAGATCAATTTAACACTGGACAAGGGATACTACAGAATGGCGCGCCTTTAAATTACCATATTGTTTTCATTGATATACAACTGGACGATATGAACGGTGTAACTGTTGCAAAAGAACTTCGCAAAAGAAATTACACCTCTGAAATTGTTTTTTTAACTGCTTTCAAAGAATATGTTTTTGAGGGATACAACGTGCATGCGTTAAATTACATTTTAAAACCGATTACATATGAAAAACTTGAGGGGTGCATGGATGCTGTTTTAAAAAACATTCAGAGCGACCACTACACACTACGGAACCGTGATAAAATTATCTCAATTCCATATAGTAAGGTCATATATATTTCAAGTTTAAGACACCATATGGAAATCGTAACGTCAGAAGAAACATATACGCATTTGATTAGCATAAAACAATTACTCGAACTGCTTCCCACTCAATTTATTCGATGCCATCGAACATTAATTATTAATGCATACCATATAAAGAAATTAGAAGGTCACATTGTCACTATGAGTAATTCTGTAACTCTCCCCGTAAGTAATACTTATCTAAAATCTGTCCGAAAAAAATTAGAGAGTCTTATATTTTAGGAGGTACTTAATGATTAAATTTATTGTAAACTGGTTAATGGAAAATGGAGCAGACGAGTCTGACAGAGAAGTATACCTTTATAGTCTTGAATGTATTCTAAACGAACTAATTGCTGATTTACTCCTTATTCTTTGTGGTATTCTTGCAAGCCGGCTTACAGAAATAATTTTGTGGTTAGTCCTATTTACTTCGATTCGAATTAATTTAGGCGGTTATCATGCAAAAACGCATATTCGCTGTATAATGTCAAGCACATTACTGGGCTGTGCATGCATCATGACAGCGCCCTTACTCAAAGATTTAAAAGTCCTTCTAATATTGTTCAGCTGTTTTTCGTTTATCATAATCATAAAATTAGCACCTGTAATTCATAAACACCATCCCGTTCCTGATGCGAAAAAAAGAACCATAAAATATAGAGCTATTTTTTTTGCTTCATTAGATTTAGTAATTATTATTTTTTCTCCAGATAACTATTTCTATTTGAGGGAAATAACTTTTTTAGCCTTATTTTCAGCTACATGTCTAAGTATTATGGGATATCGGAATCACAATGAACTATGAGCGCACGTACCATACCTTGCATAAAGTTGACTGGTATACCTATGATTGATATACCAGCCACTCCTTAATAATCCTATTCTTCTGTAACTTCAGAAACATTTTGTATTGCTTTTATTGCAGCTTCCACTGATATACCTGATTCTTCAACCACTTGTAGAAAAAGGTTTTTTTCCTCTTCTTTCAATTGCGCAAGGCGTTCCTCACATTTTACTTGTTCTGCTTTATTTGCCTCGATCTTCTGTGCAAGTGTCTTTCTTCCTCTTACTGCCATAGGTATGCCTCCTGATATGTTTTTAAAAAAGTATACCATTTTATAGCAGTTGTGTCCATATTCAATTCGCTACGCAGAATTAGAGTTTTCATTTCCAATTGCCACATAAACATTTTTCCGATTTTATTGCAAAATCCATGAAAGGAAAGGACAATGCTTTATAACTCTGCATCAAACTTCTCAAGTAACTTATTGCGGTATTTCGTATCCAAAATTATCCGGTGGAAATTCAATGCATCCTTTTTCTCCATTAATTTTTCTGCCAACTGCACCAAAGGAAGTTTTAAGTATTTATCTACCCCTGTCTGCATAATAAACCGTGCATAAGAAAATCCAAAGTCCACAGCCTCCGATTCCACAATTACGGGAACAATCGCATTCGCAAGGGCAAGAATCGGTGAATCTGAAAATTTAACCATAATGTTATCAGCATTACAATCATCATAGTCGGAATCATAGGTGAGTGAAAATTCAAAGGTCTTTGGACCAAACTCATTTTTAAATTCTAAAGACCCAGATATATTTCCTTTTCCTGAAGGGATATAAATCTCCTCGGTTAAATTTAAGTCAAAAAGCCTTTCGTTTTGATAGGTATTTACGGTAAACGAATGAGATATATAAGCACTGTTGGGTTCGTCAAAATCTTCAATCAAAGAAATAGGATTATACTCTGTACACTCCCAACTCTGTTTCTGCAACCGTGTTTTTTCGGCAAATGCTTGTAAAAGATTTTCCATATCTTCTTTAAATAACTCATCATACATTTTAAATCCTCCTCTTATGTTCCTCTTATGCTGTGTCAAATTTCCATGTTTCCGGATCAATCTTTTCTTTCCTGCAATTCTTTTTGCTTAATCCGACAATCCTTCAAAATTCAATATCAGACCTCCTTTTGCCTCAAAACCCAGAATCACAAAGGTCAAAAATACACCTAATAATATAGCACATTAAAAAAAAGAAAACAATATCATTGAGTTCTATCAACCAAGAATTGCAAAGCGAGGTTAAGTAAACCATACAGATCCATTGCATAGCCCTTGTCCTCAATATTACATTTCATCATATTCTCGCTTCGCATAATAAGTGGGGTGCCCATATATTCAGCCCCGGCCAAAGTTACATATAAATTAGAGTCTGATTTTCCACCTGGATATCCTGGTCTGTCATAATGATTTCACAAATCTGATGCTCAATATCTTTCCAGCTTAATCCGGTATAATTGTGGATGCAGGTAATCAGGGAGCTTCCCTGCTCCAGGTACAGATACTCCTTTGTCCCGGCATCAAAAAACATATAAAAATCAAAATCCGGTTCAAAGCTGTCCTCCTCATCATCTTCATATTTTTCATACCATACGCCACTATGTATTTGCAAGCCAAGTTCCTGGATAACCAAGTGTTTTTTGTCCAGCCAGACCTGATGTTCCTCATCCGTTTCAAAAAGGAAGTTCTCGCCATCCCATTCTTCCTCTTCCAATTCCTCCAGACGGCCTATTGTAGTATTGATTTTCTTCACCATAAGCTACCTCGCTTTTTCCTTTGCAGAGAGCAGCTTTTCCCTGTTCTGCTCAAACTGGCTCATAATGTCTCCCTGCAGCCTGTCATGAAAATCCTTTGTCACTGGATAGCAGATGTCCTGATAATCCGCCTTTCCTTCAACCATGCGTCGCTGGGAAGGCATGGCCACAAAGTTATTTCCTGCAAAAGATCGTTTGACAGAGATTTGATTGACTACAAATACATCACCGATCACCAGTCTGGCATATGCCTTAGTGGTATTGGACAAATCTCTGTTATTTACTACTTGAACATAATAGTCAAAATCTTCCTCTCCATAGGTAAGGTCAACTTCGTTTCTCCCTTTCTCACGTTCCTGGTATGCACCCAAGATTCCTCCCCTTAGTGCGGTACTGAAATCCGTAGTTTTTGGAAAAAACACATCACTGTATATCGGCTTATTCTGTTCATCCTTTTCCCCCGTTGGATACTGCGGCATGCTCACATAAAGATTCCCTGGTCTTCCCTCCCTGATAGTGATACCGGTTACTTTAAAACTATCGCTGAACGTTACCGCAGCAAATGCTCTCAGTTTTTTATCTTTCTCTGTTGATACCTCATAAATATTTACTGTATATTTCATAATTTAGTCTCCTTTTTTTAATGAATTCTATCTGGACATCGCCGGTTCCGGGAGTTCCTCTGTTACCACCAGTTCTTCTCCCTCATCCTTTATCTCCAGCTCGTTATTGATTTCCTGCTGGCGGATTAGTTTTTGTTTCAACTCCGATTCATAGGGGAATTCTTTATTAAACTCCCTTTTAGATTCCTCCATATTTCTTTTGTACTCTTCCAGTTTTTCTTTATGTGCAGCAACTCTCTTTTCCAAACTCCCCAACAGGTTCTCCATACGGACCATATTTCCGGAGGCACTGCTGCTCATATCTGCCGAATAAGTCAGCTCTCCACTCAGCTTTATAGAACAGTCAGAATACTTCTTTTCTACCACTACATCAAACCCCTTATAGCTGCCCACCGTCCTGCTTTCCATACTTTCAAGGGAATGGGCCATCTCTAAGATAACGCTGCCCGCCGCCTCACGTTCATCATATCTATGGCCGTTCAGAGTAATGAAAAAGTCCGGCTCCATACAGAGGGCCTGGTCACGTTTCTTGATATCTTTTTCTATAGCGTACAATCGGTTCTCAGTCATTTTAATCAATTCTGGATATTTGAAAAGGAAATTATCCTGGTGAACATAGCGCTGGCTCTCATAGCTTGCCTTTAAGACCTGCAAACGCGAAACTTCCGTGTCCACCTCGGTTTTTTCCATAATCATAGGATTCCCAGACGCAATTGCCTTGATTTCCGCAAAAGATAAAATGGTTTCGTCTACGTCCTGACATTCCCTTTCAACCGTTTTGTCT
>Ga0137302_10304_pt1 | contig 29150 bp, 39 predicted proteins | sample Ramsor2O_GlcNAcB_FD_97184 | JGI IMG/M metagenome (GOLD analysis project Ga0137302, IMG submission 97184) | Mouse cecal microbial communities from Vienna, Austria - N-Acetylglucosamine amended with D2O_GlcNAcB | ecosystem: Host-associated > Mammals > Digestive system > Large intestine > Cecum... | reverse complement strand
GGACTGCGTCCGGTAAGCCGTGTAGTGCGCTCAACGGTCGTTACTGATGATTTCCGGTTTCGTATCAGTCGCGCGACAAGCGGTAACCGACATTCAGAGGCTTTTGTATCGGTAGTTGATGCAAAAGGCAAAGAGGTGTCGCCCGACAGGTCGAGAGTCACGGTGGCGGCCGGGCGAGTGCTTGATGCTATGCGAGAGTCTCGCTCTCAGTCGGGGTTTATGCTCGGGTGGGATGGTGTCGACAGCGCTGTTAGTCTGTCGCGTTTTCCTGTGGTGGGCACCTTGCTGCTCGACTGTCATAATGTTGATGTAGAGGGAGTCGGCCCTGTGAGCACTTCCATAGAGCCGGCCAAGGTGTCTGTCGAGTTGCGAAGGATAGCTGACAATGACGGTAATACCTTGCGTTTTGAGCCTGAACTCGGAATTGCCGTCGAGTCGACAGAATCCGATGGCGAATCGCAGTACCGCATATTGGCGCCGGAAAATCTGCTGTCAAGGAATATAGCGCTTGACGGCAATGTGTTGCGCAGCATTGCCGACATTGGCGACAACTTTAATATCATATCGATTTTTCTCAGCAGCCTGCCTCCTGTCGGTCTAAACCAGTGGCTCAGCCTGTTTTTTACATATATAGATAATGTAACGGTGATGCTCGACGGACATCCTGTAGAGTGGAGCCACAATGCCGCGGGGTATGAGCCTACGATAGTGTTTACACGAGTAGATGCCGACCGCTCGCTTAACATGGAGGTCGCCAGGTTGCTTCCCGGCATAGATTTCAATCTACAGCGACGCCTTCAATTTACTGCGGTAGCTGTAGACGGTGGTGACGGACGTCCTGTCATATGCCGTACACAGCAGCCTGATCTCCGGGATTCCGATAATGACGCCGACAAGATAGCGGGTATGCTGCGGTATTATACACCGAGCCGGGCCGCATATAAAAATGTATATCGCGAGGGCTCTTTTTTCATTGTTCCGCCGGAGGTGGCCGGGCCGTTTCTGCTTCATGGTCTCCCGTCGTTGCTAAGAGAGTTCCGTCTGATAGGTTCGGAGCATCTGCGGGAATATAAGATACAGGCCGCTTTCCCTAAAATCAACATGCGCATGATGTCGTCGGGAATCAATTTCCTCGACACTCAGGCTGAGGTGGATATCGCCGGTGAGAAGATAACCCTTCCCGATCTTCTCAGCCAGTATGGTAACCAGCGTTTTGTAGTGCTTTCCGATGGCAACCGTGCGATACTCGATGACCGCTATATGCGCCGTCTTCAGCGTATATTCAAGGTTGAAGGCTCCGGTAAGGATGCAAAGGTCAAGGTGTCGTATTTTGATATGCCTGAAATCGAGGCTCTCCTTCAGGCACCTCTTGAAGGCGTGGCTCCACAACAATATCGGGCATTTCTGGAGGGATTCAGAATGCTTCCGTCGTCAGAATTGTCTCTGCCTGGACTTAATGCCACACTCAGACCGTATCAGCTTGAGGGTGTCAAGTGGATGAAGTATCTGCGTGACCATGGCATGGGCGGATGTCTTGCCGATGACATGGGCCTGGGAAAGACCGTGCAGACCATAGCGTTGCTTACAATAATATATGGCGGAAAGATATCTGCTGATGAAAGGCCGCGTAGGCGCGGACGTCCTCGCAAGAATGAGAACCCCATGAATATAGTTGCCGATGGTAGTATCCTGCCATCTCTGCTTGTTATGCCCAAGAGTCTTATATTTAACTGGGAGAGTGAGATAGCCCGATTCGCGCCATGGCTGAGTACCTATACCTATTATGGTGTCAACCGGAATATTGATGAGGCATGCAGAGCCAATGTGGTGCTTACTACCTATGGTATGATGCGCAATGATATCGATACATTCCGAGGCCGGACATGGGAGTATGTGATACTCGACGAATCGCAGAATATCAAAAATATGGAGTCGCAGACGGCTAAGGCGGCATTTATATTGAAATGTAACAACAGGCTTGCGCTTAGCGGAACGCCGATGGAAAACAATATAATGGAACTGTATTCTCTGTTCCGCTTTCTTAATCCCGGTATGCTTGGCGATGCGGGCGACTTCAGTCGTCAGTATGCGATACCTATTCAGAACGAGGCCGATACCGAGGCTATGACAAGTCTGAGGCGCAAACTGTATCCTTTTATGCTACGCCGACTTAAACGCGACGTGCTTACCGAACTGCCCGACCTTACCGAGCAGACGCTATATACCGAGATGGAGCCGGCCCATGCACGCCTTTATGAGGAACGCCGCCGCTATTATCAGGACATTATCAGCAAGTCGATAGAGTCTGACGGCATGCAGAAGAGCCAGATTGTGATATTCCAGGCACTTAGCGAACTGCGGCGTATTGCATCGGTGCCGAATATCCTTACCGACGGCGCTGTCACTTCGCCAAAGCTCGACCCGCTTGTGGAGACGATATCGGAGGCTGCCGCCAACGGTCATAAATGTGTTGTATTCTTCAACTTTATTGCCGGAATAGAACTTGTAGGGGAGCGTCTTGAACGTCTGGGTATAGATTATGCCACAATGACAGGCTCGACAGGCGACAGGCGCAGTGTGGTGCAGCGTTTTCAGAACGATGCCGACTGCAAGGTGCTGCTGCTGACCCTTAAGGTAGGCGGTGTCGGGCTTAATCTTACTGCCGCCGATACAGTGTTTATCTACGAGCCATGGTGGAACCGCGCAGCCGAAAAACAGGCTATTGACCGTCTGCACCGCATGGGACAGAAGATGAAAGTCACTTCATACTCGATGATAACACGCGGCACTATAGAAGAGCGCATACGCCAGTTGCAGGAGCGTAAAGCTGCTCTGTTCGAAGGTCTCGTTTCTTCCGACTCGACTCTGTCAAAGCAGATATCACAGGAAGACGTAGATTTTATTCTATCATAATCCGTACAAACTCTATATGAAGGACAAGGTAATTGAACTCGTCACTATATATGCCGGCAATGAGTCGGATGTGGAAGCTATTATAAGGGAACTTGCCGTATACCGGTCGGTGTATATCCAGCGGATGCTTCATTACGCATTTGTCGATATAGGCGACAGCGAGCCGGAAGTCGACTGGAGTGCGTATAATGGTAAGCCTCTCTTTACTAATGGAGAGATGAGTCAGGCGATACTCGATAGCTCCTCCAAGAGGCGAGGCCATCTTACCGAGATATTTGCGGTGTTTCTGTCGGATTGCCGTAATCTGAAATGGCTTGTTGACAAGATTCCAGAAAAAGAACTGAGGTTATGGCGCAAATGTCTGATTTCGGGTGTTGTAAGCGAGATGGAGGTACGTAAGGCTCTTGACATTACCGGATCGTCGGAAGTGTTTATCGACAAGACCCGTTTCTCGTGGCTATACCCGACACCACGGTCGATACAGCAGTTCAGGTGGAGCTGGAGAAAGACAAAGTCAAAGCTGGAATTTGTCATTGACGGACTGTTGCGTCCGTATCTTTTGGCCGTATTATATCCTGAGGCAGCCGATTTCTGCAAGTTAGATACACTGCCTGATAATCTTAGTGTATTTTCAGATGTGGGAGGCTCGCTTAAGGCAATGTCGGACTACGATGCCTTGGTTGCCGCAAGAATGTTTGACTCCGGCTCGGTGCATGTGACATTGCCGGTAATCCGACGTGTTTCTGCCGGAGTGGGGTTGAAGGAGTTTTTTGCCAATGACAAAGAGAGCAAATATTATGCTAATGCGAGGGGGCGCATTGTTGTCAACCTGATGATGGAACTATTCCTGACTGAATCGGGGGTGTCAATGTCGCCGGCTGAGCGTTGCCGCTATGTTGTGGGGCATATTGGAAGTGTCGTGCCCGATTTTGTGAGACGCGCGCTGATGCCTCAGCTTAAGGGGAAGTTTGCCAACTCTCCGTTTGACAGCATGGCCAGTGAGATGGCATACCGTGTGATGCGTATGATAGCCAGGCATTCCGAACCGGAGAAATGGATTGAGTCCAAGGGATTTATCGATTATTTCAGGATGCTTTACGGTGTCTATGGCGACAATCTGCTTGTGGACAACTACAGTTTTGACCGTAGCAGTATGTACGTAAAGTCGGGTGTGAAGAGTGGTGGGGAGCATTATATCGCATTGGATGAGAAATTTGAATATCTGATAGTGCCGATGATACAAGGCGTAGTGTTTATGCTTGCCGCGGTAGGAGCGGTTGAAGTGGCATTTGTCGAACGTGATGCGGTGAGCTGTAGCCCGTTCTGCGGACTTATGTACTGGCGTATCACCGAGCTTGGACGTTTCATACTCGGAATCACCAACAGATATGAACATACGGTGGAGATACGGTCGGTCAATGATTTTATTCTTGATGACCGTTATCTTCTTGTCACTCTGGCTAATCCTGATACATCAATGCGCGGCATACTTGACCGGTTTGCCCGTCCGGTATCTGCAAACCGGTATGCCGTGACTGCCGAGACATTTCTGCGCAACTGCAAGGATAGTGGAGATATCGACCGGACGATAAGTCTGATACGGAATTTCGTATGTCCTGAGCCTCCCGACAACTGGATTGAATTTTTCAGCCGCATACGGCGCCAGGCATGCGCTGTCGCACCCGATGATACGGATTATGAAGTGTTTGTAATCGACCGTGAGGACAAGGAGCTGCAGCAATATCTGGCGATGTCGCCGGAGATGCGCGAAATCGCCATCTGTGCTCAGGGATTCCGTGTGCTTGTCGAGATGAACAATCTTCCACGTTTCAAGGAACTTTTGCGCGACAAAGGGTATCTGCTTTAGATTGCTTAGATTATGCTTCGGCAGATTGATCCGACCGTCTGATGCGGCGTCGGTGGGAGGTGGAGATTATAAGAGGAACTGACTCCATGACCACTCCGGATGTGTCAAGCCCCATGGATTTCAGATCGCTGATGCCTATATGGCGCAGTCTGTCGTGCATGCGCAAAAGCATTGTGTCTTTACGCGTGCATGAACTTTCGGCTGAGAACAGTCGGTTGATTACCACAAAGCGGAAGTCGCCGGCCACGCCATGACGGCGCAATGACGGGTACGACGATGTAATGTCGACTTTCCCGTCCTTTACGAGGTCTTCCACAACCTGCCTGAGATAGAGGCTGATTTTCGGCTCTACGCGGAATCCCATCGTTATGGTGACGAAGAACATGGTGTCTTCAATCAATTCGTCGACTTTATAGTCGAGGCGCCAAGGGTCGTCACTGCGCTCGATATGTATTATCCAGTAGTGGTCGGCACGTTTTGGCTGACGGCTTACTATGGAGTAGAGGAGTTTGTTTTCGAGCTTACGCGGATTGGCAGAACGGCTGAAATATACAATGTTGGATGCATAACGCGGCACTTCATTGTCGTTTTTCAGGTCGCGGATAAGGGCGAGCTTGCTGTCGACACTGCTGAATTCGATGTGAGAGTCGCGTATGCGTGTCGAGTTATACCATATAATCATCACAATCGCTACCATGCCGGCAATGAGGAGAGTAAACCATCCTCCATGGGTGAATTTGACGGCATTGGCTGCGAAGAAAATAGCTTCAAGAACACCGAAAAACACCAGAAACGATATGCATATCCACAGTGACTGCCCTTTGTGGCGCAGGTATATGGCAAGCAGCACTGTAGTCATAAGCATCGTTATAGTGATGGCCAGTCCGTAGGCCGCTTCCATATGGCTTGAGTCGCGGAACAAAAATACAGTGATCAGACATCCTGCAAGAAGAGTCCAGTTTATCGCCGGAATATATAGCTGCCCTTTTTCGTTTGAGGGGTACTTTATTCTGAGTTTTGGCCAGAAGTCGAGGTTTATCGCTTCGGAGAATATGGTAAAAGAGCCGCTGAGGAGTGCCTGGCTTGCTATAATAGCGGCTCCCGCCGACATGGCTACACCTATCGGCATGAACCATGCGGGCATAATGCTGTAGAACGGGTTGACTCCTTTTATGCCTCCTGTGCCGATAAGCCATGCGCCTTGCCCGAGATAGTTTACAATCAGGGATATTTTAACGAATATCCAGCTTATGGATATATTCCAGCGTCCGCAGTGGCCGAGGTCGGAGTAGAGTGCCTCGGCTCCTGTGGTGCAGAGGAATACCGCTCCAAGTATCAGAAACCATTCGGGATATGTCGATAGCAGTCTGATGGCATACCAGGGATTGAATGCGCTCAGAATATGGGGCGCGTAATGAATGTTGCATGCACCGAGCACACCAAGCATAAGAAACCATGCGAGCATGAACGGACCAAACATACGGCCTATTTTTCCTGTGCCGTTCTGCTGCAATATGAATATACCGATGATGATGAGCACGACAATGGGAGTGACCGGTACTCTGGGAGTTATGATGGATAGGCCCTCGATGGCCGATGTCACTGTAATCGCCGGGGTGATAACTCCGTCGGCAATGAGAGCGGCCGCGCCTATTGCACCGACGAGATAGAGTCTCTTCTTCGGCAGATTCTTTATGAGTGAGAATAGAGCGAGTATACCTCCCTCGCCATTATTGTCGGCCCTTAGTGCTATGATTACATATTTTAGTGTGGTCTGGAGGGTGAGTACCCATATCACACACGACACGGCACCTATTATATAGTCGGCATCGAATCCGGGATTTACTCCTGTAATCGCTTTCATTACATATAGCGGCGAAGTACCGATGTCTCCGAATACTATGCCTACGGCAATTAGAAGGCCCATTGCAGAGAGTCCTTTCAGGGAGGCTGATGATGAGGTATGTCGGTTAGTTGTTGTTTTCATATCGATAAATGTGGCAAATACTATGATGCATAATTCTAACAATACAGTTATGCAATTGGTTTTTTGTGGAATAGCAAGGCGTTTTATTTGGAAAGTCGCTATATTTGTAATCCGGTTAACTATCGAAACAATTATTAGAAATGAAAGTAAGAAAAGAGAATGTAAAATCAGTGGCCTGCCGGATGCCGATGGTATTTGCGGGTATAGTATTGTCGGCATCTACAGTTGAGGCGCGCGTAGTGCTTCCCCATGTGTTATCGGACGGTATGGTGCTACAGCAGCAGACGGATGTAAGGCTGCGAGGCAAGGCAACACCCGGATGTAAAGTCGAGGTGACGGGTTCGTGGGATGGTGCCAAAGCAGTGTCCGAGGTCGCGAACGATTCATTGTGGTGTGTGACAGTGTCTACACCTAAGGCCGGCGGTCCGTATGAAATCGTGATATCGGATGGCGATGGAGTGCCGGCAGTAATCGGAGATGTGCTGATAGGAGAGGTGTGGTTCTGCGCCGGACAGTCCAATATGGAGATGCCGATGAGGGGATTTGACCGACAGCCTCTGAGAGGAACCAACGATATCATAGCCAGATCCAGGGAGTCTACAAAGATTCGTGTTTTCACTCCCGACAGTAAGAAAGGGCAGTGGGTACGCTCTTCGGCCAAGACGCCTCAGCGGGATGTGGCCGGAGAGTGGTGGAGCAATACTCCGGATAATGTTGCCAATACAAGCGCTGTGGCATATCTGTTTGGGAAATATCTCAATGAGGTGCTTGATGTGCCGGTAGGTCTTATCGTGTCGACTCTTGGAGGCTCACGCATTGAGCCTTGGATGTCGAGGGAGGCCATGGACAAGTTTGCCAGATACGGTTACGAGCATCTTGATGAGGGTGTCAAAGATAATCCATGGAATGATCCGTGTCTGCTTTTCAATGCGAAGGTAGCGCCGTTTACAGATTTCCCGGTGAAGGGATTTCTTTGGTACCAGGGTGAGAGCAACCGACACAATGCCGATGACTACGATAGTCTTATGGCCAGTATGGTATGTGACTGGCGTGCTCGCTGGGGCGGTGGTGAGGAGATGCCGTTTTATTTTGTTGAGATAGCTCCTTTCCGATATGAGGGTAACGATGGCACTTCGGCCGCGCGGCTGCGTGAGGCTCAGGCAAATGCTTTGAAGAAGATACCCAACAGCGGCATTGCGTCGACACTCGATGCTGGAAACTACAATTTCATCCATCCCGTCGACAAGTTTACTCCGGCAGAACGTCTGGCGTGGATGGCGCTTACTGACACATACGGGCTGACGGGATTTGGTTCTCACTCTCCACAGTATGAGTCAATGGAGATAAAGGATGGAAAGATATATATAAATGTAAAGAATGCTCCCAATGGTCTGTGTCCGATGTGGACTTCGCTTTCCGGATTCGAAATCGCCGGTGACGACCGTCGGTTTTACCCGGCTTTTGCCGAAATAGAGGAGCGGAGCTGTCGCCTTGCTGTAAGCTCGGATATGGTGAAGGAGCCGGTGGCTGTGCGCTATTGTTACCGCAATGTGCCCGAGATGTCGGTATATAATGTGGCAGGGCTTCCTCTTTTGCCGTTCCGGACCGATGATTGGGACTGATAGGAAATGACTTGCTTATACGGAATAAATATACATAAATTTGTGAATATGAGCGATTTTTAACATTTAAATCGCTCATATTTATTTGTCAGAGAATCAGGGAGATGTGAAATTTTTTATGTTAAAAAACATAGTTTTATTGCAGGTTTTCGGATATTTCATCTAACTTTGCATCGTAATTAAGCGTATATATTAGTGAAAAGCCGGAGAGCCGGCAGTTAAATTGTTTTAGGTCGAAGCGGATTAAAACCTGCTTCATTAATTTAAAATTTTAATGGTATGAACAAGATGATTAAATTTTTCAAAGAAGAGGTAAGTGCTTATACTCGTCATCTTGGTGCCCACAGCTACTTCCGTGTAACGGGAGATTGCACCCCGATGACTTCGGAACGTAACTAAGGGCATTTCTCTGATTCTCCACAGCGGTGGAGACATTGACGGGCGGCAAGATTAGAGCCGCCGACGCAAAATAGTCTAACACTAAATATTAATCCCGGAGGCAGAGCGGGCAGACTGATATCGCTGACAGTGATTTCTGTTTCTGTCGGCGATGGCTCCGAAAAAAGTCAGTGTTATGTTGAATATTTTTAAGAAAGTGTTCCATTGGTATTTTGAGAACGCTGCCGAGATGTACAAGTAATCTGTACATACCGGAAACTCTCTTATTCACACATCTACAGTGATTTCCGCTGACAGGCAATTATCGGTGTCTTTTTTAAGACATGATATGCTTAATCGGAATCATTTCAGTAAAAAACAAGGAGATGTGTCGATAATTACTGTCGAAATCCTGTTGTGGATTATACATATGCGACATGCATTATGGACACAACTCCATAGAGAATCGTGAAAATCTCACGATTTTTTTTGTATATAATGCATTCTATTTATGTGCGGGCACGCCGTATCAGCCTATTGCATTGTCGATAAGGGCAAGTTCTTCCTGTGTGAAGTCAGTATGCTTCACTGCACAGATTGTGTCGGCGAGCTGATTGATTGAACTGCATCCTGCTATTACGGATGTGACACGCTTGTCGGCGAGCACCCATGATATTGCCATCTGAGCAAGCGATTGTCTACGTGATTCTGCAATATCGTTGAGTTCGCGTGTGCGGCGTATTATTTCTGGGGTGATTGTGTCGGCCTTCAGAAATCGTCCCTGTGCGGCACGTGAGTCGGATGGCACCCCGTGAAGATAGCGGTTTGTGAGCAATCCTTGAGCGAGTGGCGAAAATGCGATGAATCCTACGCCCGCCTGCTGAGTTTCTTCAAGGATTCCGGAGTATACCGAGGAACGGTCGAGCATATTCAGACGGTCTTGAAATAGGAGGCAATGTGTGTCGCGGCGGTCAAGATATTCGAATGCGAGTTTTGTTGCTTCGAGAGGCCAACGGGATATGCCTGCGTAGAGGGCTTTGCCTGAGCGCACGATATCGACAAGTGCCTGAAGTGTTTCCTCGACCGGAGTCTCCGGGTCAAAGCGGTGGATGTAGAATATGTCGACATAGTCGAGGTTCATGCGACGCAGGCTTTGGTCGAGCGAGGCCATGAGATATTTGCGCGATCCCCAGTTTCCGTATGGGCCGGGCCACATATCGTAGCCAGCTTTTGTTGATATGAACATCTCGTCGCGGTAGGGGCGGAAGTCGGTACGGAATATTTCGCCGAATGTCTGTTCGGCTGATCCGTATGGTGGGCCGTAGTTGTTGGCGAGGTCGAAGTGGGTGATGCCATGGTCGAATGCATATCGCAGGATTTCTCGTGAACGACTCAGTGGGTCGCCGGCGCCGAAGTTGTGCCATAGTCCGAGCGATATTTCAGGCAACAATATGCCTGAGCGTCCGCAGCGGCGATAGCTCATGTTGCCGTCGGAGTAGCGCTCATCGGCCGGAGAATATACGGGGGGTATCATGTAGTTGTTATGATTATGGGCGGTTATTTTTGCAGACGTGTTTCAATCATCCGGAATATGTCGGCTTCGGAGCCCGGATAGTTTTCCCGCAGACTTTTCAGGTATTCGTCGGCTTCGAATGTGTTGCCTTGGCTACGTGATATGTCGCTCAGGAGTATGTAGCCTCGGGCGAGCCAGTACTGGTGGGGTGTGTTTGAGTCGATGAGGGCATTGACGGTACGTCTGGCTTGTTTTATGTTGCCTTTGTCGAATTGCTGCTGGGCAAGATGGAAAGCGGACATGGCTCCATAGAGGTCATCGGTATCGGAGGCGAGTTTTTCCCATTCGGCGGCAGCCTGTGCCGTGTTGCCCTGTTGTGCGAGCGCGTATGCCCGGGAGTAGAGCACTTCTGTGCGCCGGTCGGTAGACAGTGCTGATGATGACAGCAGTGCGTCGGCGGCCGCTATGACATCGGCATGATGGCTAAGGTCGCGCGACACGCGCATTATGCCAAGACGTGCGGCCTGTATGTTGCGGGCTCCGGATGCGCATGATTCGAGCGTGCGGAATGTAGCCAGAGCTTGTTCGGCGTCGCCCGATTCGAGCTCTATTTCGCCTTTTATGGCAAGACCCTCTTCTGATGCCTCTGAATGGGGGAAGCGTGACACAAGTGTTGTGGCGTAGGTGAGGGCCTCTGAGTGATTTCCGCTTTCCAGTGAGGCTGTGGCAAGATAGTTGAGTGCCTGTGGAGTGTGTTGTCCTGAGGGGAAACGGTCGATATAGTCTTTCAATCGGTCGGTGGCTCCTGAGGCGAGATATGATTTTTCGGCCGACTGGAATGTCAGCTGGTCTATTTCGGTAGTGTCGAGGCGCGGGGCGTCGGGTACGCTGGCTATGAAGGCGGTATACTGGTCGAGGCGTCCTTCGTCGGCGAGAATGCGCTTGAGGTCGTCGGATGCTACGCGAGCTTCGTCGGATGTTGGATAGGAGGATATTACCTTTTTATATGTGGCTATGGCGTCGGATGTGTGTCCGAGCGACATCTGGGTGATAGCCATCTGCAGGTATCCGTTGCGACCTTGTGATGTGGCCGGATATTTGGCCACGAGACGGGAATATACGCCAAGAGCTTCGTCGGAGCGGTTGAGTGCAAGGAGGCTTTCTGCCTTTTCGAGCAGGGCTGATGCCATGAGTCCGGATGTTGGATAGGTCTGCATCATTTGGTCGAGCATGTCGATTTTCTCGGCATGGGCGCCGGATAGTCCGCGCATTACGGCTTTCTGGAATAGCGGGTAGTCGCCGGTGGCCGGATTGGCCGACAAAGCACGGTCATAGTTGGCTGCTGCTGCATTGAAGTCTGACGAGTAGTATTGGCAGTCGGCTATGCGGCAGTATGCGTCGGCCGTTATTCGAGGCTCTGCGGATGATTGTCCGGATGCATCGATTACTTTCTTGAAGTCGGCGAGTGCTTCGTTGTAGCGCCGTTGGGCAAATCGGGTGTATGCAAGGTCGTAGAGGGCGATTGTGCGGTTGGGCGAGGATTTTGGTGCGGTGCGCAGATATGAGGAGAATGCAGTGGCTGCGTTGGGGTAGCGTCCGAGTCGATAGAGGCAGTCGCCAATCCATAGCTCGGTCTCTGCTCCCATGTTTTTGTCGGCTTGCGGAGCGAGTGCTTTGGATTCGCGGAATCGCTCGAGGGCTTGGGTTGTGCGGTTGTTTGCGAGGTCGCGGGATCCGAGTATGTAGAGCACTCGTTGTTTTGCGGCGATGATGGCAGGAGTCGGGCGGCTTATGGCGTTGATTGATGCGAGGGCCTGGTCGTAGTTGTTGTCAGTAATGTAGCCTGTGACGAGATACTCCTGTACTTGTGGGGCGAAGCGTGAGTTGGGGTACGTGCGCAGGAAGTCTTCCATCAATGCCACCGAACTGCCGAATGGTGTGCGTCCGCCTTCCATGCGTGTAACGGCATAGTTGTAGAATGCTGTTTCGCGCACTGATGGGTCGTAGTCGAGACGATAGGCTTTTTCCAAAGCCATGATGGCTGCGTCCATGTTGCCTTGTTGTAGAAATGCCTGTCCGATATAGAGATAGGCCGACTGTCCGATGGCATCGGGCTGCTCGGTGACGGGGGTAAGTAGCTTTACGGCACGGTCGAGTTCGCCCTGCTGATAGGCGTTTATGCCTAATATATATAATGCTGATGGCTCGGCCTTGTCAATAGATGTCGTGTCAAGATATCGCTGAAGATAACCGATGGCTTCCGGTGTGTCACCGGTCTGGTATGACGATTCGCCTGCTATACGGAGCATTTCTGGGGCGTATGGCGAGTGTGGATTCTCGGAAATGGCGCGTCGGGCCATGGCGAGGGCCTGGTCGTAGTTGGCTTCGTGGAATGCTATCTGAGTGAGGAAATATGGGGCCTGGTCGCCTGGTGAGGAGTATTTGTCGACAGTGTCAAAAAGGTGCCGGGCTTCGGCGTATTCTCCCTGGGTGTAATATATGTAGCCCTGATAGAACCTTGAGGCGTTGGCATAGACGGGCGAAGAGGTCAGCGCGGCAAATCCGGCAAGAGCCTTGGAGGTGTTGCCGAGCATCATGTCGCAATAGGCCGTGCGGTATATAAGGTCGTCGGCGAGAGCGAGGTCGGGCGCTGATGGAGATATAGCATTGTAGGCCGATAGGGCCTCGCGGTAGCGCCCTTGATAGAAATCGCAGTCGGCCAGCGCTATCCGGGCTTTCAGAGTCTGGAACGTGGCCGGGTAGGCTTTGATATATTTCTGGAGAAGGCCGCGTGCGCTGTCGATGTTTCCTTCGCGAAGGGTGGCAATCGCTTTACCCCAGGCGATGTCGGCGTCCTGTGTCGGGGTAGGGGAGGAGTGCCGGGCAATGTCGAACTGGTCGATTGCACCCTGGGGGAAGTCGTTGCGGAGGAGAACTATGCCGCGTTGCAGACATCCGTCGGCAAATGGCGAGTTGATTTCGGCGGAGAGAGTCAGTGCGGCGGCGAGCGAGATTATAGTGAGTTTTCGTTTCATTATCGCGAATAGTTGAATAGATGGCTACACGTCGGCCATATATCATATACATATATATGAGGATACATGTGCTACGGATTCGTCGGATGAATTTGTCTGATGAGTTTATGGTTATGAAATCATCAGACATGTAGAATGTTATGACAATTCATGCACTCCGGTATGTATCTCTGATATAGAGCGTATTGTAGTAATGCAAAGATAGCGAAATTGTGGAAAGATACAGACCTAAATAAAAATTATTTTAAAAAATATCTTCAAAGACTTGCACAATTGAAAAAGACTTCCTACCTTTGCAACGCAAAACGGCAAAAGACCCAATGCAAGGTGCCATAGCTCAGTTGGTAGAGCAAAGGACTGAAAATCCTTGTGTCCCCGGTTCGATTCCTGGTGGCACCACCAGATTGATGAAACTCAGTTTACACTGTACACTAAGTGTTTACTGGGTTTCTCTTTTTATAGCTGATTATCTTGGAGTTAGCCCACTCTAAGTTCTGTCAATACCCTGTACACTTTGGGGTATTTTTGCAGTGTTGTGGCTTAGGTCAGTCAATGATGTGCATAATTTGTGACAGACAATGCGCCAACATTAACTGATTAAAGCAACGTAATGATTACAATCAATTATCAGATGTTCGGAACCAAAGGGTTCCAACTCAGATTGAGGCTCTATCAGGACGGCGAGACAAAGTTTATCAATGTCACTAAAATGCTGAAAGGAGCCATCCAGAAGAAACACTGGAACCAGAAGAAGCAGCTCTTCATCCCCAGCTGCCCCTTCAGTGATGAGAACAATGCCATGCTGGTTCAGTTCCGGCAAAGGTATGATGAAATGGCAATCAACTGGACTGGCAGCGTCTTTGGTATGATAGCTGCTATGGAAACGGCCACAGAACCCTCTCAGAAGGCCCTGACGGTCTCAGAATTTATCCAGTATGTAGTTGACCAGCTCAACAAAAACAAGCACGCAGACGGCTCTGGAAAGGGCAGTTTTGAAAACTACCTGAAATGCGACAAAAGACTTCAGGAGTTCTGCAAGGCAAAGAAGATTAAATATTCCAAACTGTTGATCACGGAGCTTAACGCAGCTTTCGTGAATAACGTGTTTGAATGGGTTGAGCGCGCGCGTAAAGGCACAGGAATGTGCTATGTCTCAAAGATACTCCATTCTTTGATTATGAAAGCTGACAAGGAGGGGTATCTGAAAGCTGAGGACTTCAAGAAATGCAACTGGTTCAAGAAACCAAGCTCCAGCTCTCAGAAGTTTCACACACTGACTGAAGAACAATGTAAGAAGTTTACCACTCTGGACTTGTCATCAATCTCCAAGTCGCCTCTGAATGAGCTGTACCGGGATTTTTGCCTCTTCATTCTCTACACCGGCCAGTCTGCTTGTGATGCAATCGCACTCCGATACTCTGACATCAAGAAAATAGGTGGTATCAGTCACTTTGTGTTCAATCGAAGAAAGATTGCTGAGAAGCAAGCGGTCCCATGCTCTGTTCCAATCAATACAGAGCTTGACCGCATAATGCTCCGTTGGAGAAGGTTGGCAAAGGATGGGTACATTTTCCCCATCCGAAATAAGGAGAAGTTAAAAACTCAGACCACCAATAATGGGGATATAAAACACTTTATAGGGAATTTGAACAACTGGCTCAAAAAAGTCGGCAAGGCGCTGGGTTGTTCGTTTCCGCTGCATACCTACACTTTCAGGCACACAGCGATAACACATTATATCAGTAAGGGAGTGCCGGTCATATATGTGTCGAATATGATGGGCACCAGTATAGAGAACTGTGAGAAGATCTACTACAACAATCAAGGTGATACTGCCAGCCGTAACAAAGTGTTGGCAGCTATGAAGTTCTAAAAAAGATTAGGGGCAGCTACTGATTGACTGTCCCTATTCTTACTTTTCTGGTCTCACAAACTTAAAGTCAATTTTATATACCTGACAGTGTTTGCGGAATATCTTGAAGATTTTATCAAACTCACGTTTAATAGCTCGACGCTCACGCCTTGGTGTTCCAGGGGCGTGATACTCTTCAATCAAGTCGTTCAGCTCATCAGTAAGCCGACAAGCGGTTTTATATCCTGGGCTATCAAAGAGCAAATCCTTTGCTACCTCATTCATTAGAGATACGTTGACACTACATTCAAATTTATATGAATGATGAATGTCTATCGGATGAGTATCTTTGTCAGTCCAAGATATTTCAACAGTACCGGGGAGAATTTCAAGTTCCTCCCCAGTATTCATATCTCTGAGAAAAACCTTACTCGTTTCCATTGTTAAGAAATTCCTCATCAGTGGGAACCTCGTCAAGAGTCCAGTATGAGAGTATGTAACAGACTCCGTTTCCCATATTTCCTAACTCAGCTTCAAGAATTACCGTCTGGTCTTTGGCAATCTTTTCTTTCAAAGGTTCTACACAATACTTCAGGAAAGTCTGATTTTCTTTACCAATAGGCCAATCCTTATCGAGTTTTGTGAGTACCTTATCGAGCATTGCGGGATTTGTCAGGCGGATTTTCATTCGGGTTCGGAGATAACAACCCAGTCCTCAGCAAACACATCACTGATGGTTGGGGTCCATGAATTTGCTTCTCCAGTGTCTTTATTGTAGATTAGACACTGGTCTGTGTAGTCCACGAATGTTGCGTGTTCCATCACAAATTTCTTGGCTGCATCAGGAAGAGATTGCATCTTTGGAATGATCTCACCAGTGATATGAGCTGGAACTTACTTGAACACTACCAGACTGAGACAATCCCAGCCACGTCTGCGAACCACCAGTCCTCGTTTCAGAGCTTTGATGGCATCGCCGAAGTCCATAACTTCAAGCTGTAACCAAGCGTTGTCATGGCCATAATCCACGGCAAACATGATCTGTTCTTCACTTTCTTTGTAGGTAGGATTGGCTTTTACAGCTTCCTGTGCAAAAGCCTTTGAAACTCCTACGATTGAATCAAACTTTTTCATTACTTCTCAGTTTAGTTTTGAACTTTGTCTTTGAGAGACTTGCTGGGTTTGAACACCGGCATCTTTCGGGCAGCGATGTTTACGACTGTGCCAGTGGCGGGATTGCGACCCACCTTTGCTGCTCTTTCTTTTACCATGAAGTTGCCGAAGTCACGAAGCTCGATACGACCACCGCGAGCAAGTTCTTCAGTTACTGTTTCCATGAAGGCTTCTACACACTCGGTGACAGCCTTCTTCTCACGCCCGGTCTTTTGGGCGATCTCGTTTACAATGTCTGCTTTTGTCATTGTTCTTTTTGTTTTGAGGTTATTTATAATGTGAACTCTATATCAAGTATGTTGGAAAGCCATTGAATCCACGCCTTTCCAGCATAGAAGATAATTTCTGATATAATAGCCAATGCTACGAATGGTACAGCTATTAATAGTCCAGTTCCGAAAATTAATAGATACAGCCACTCCAGAGCCTTGGGCTTTTTCTGGATGAATCGAACATCGAATTTCATTGATCGTTGTTTTTAGTTAAGATTGCTCTGAAAATTTCATTGCCATTTTGATCAGTTATGCCAAGATGAGTAGTGTTGTTTTCTTCGCACCATCTTTTCAGGTAGTGTTCAAACAGACCTATAATTTCATCATCTGTCACAACTCTACGGTCTTGCGACATCAGATTGGGTGTCTTAGTTTTCTTTGTGAGATAGATTGTACCTAATCCACTTTCAACAAATACATAATCTTTTGCTGCCATACATTTATTTTTTACACCAGACTCCAATCCAGTATATCTTTAGTATGTTGTTTGAGCTCTTCTGTTGACATACAGCCGTCAAAACCACCTCCTATATTTTCAGCATAGATGATTTTTTCGTTGGGGCCATCGAAATCAAAGGTTAATGTTAAGCCGCCCCAGCGGTATCTGACGTAAATATATTGATCATCAGTAGTGAAGATATCCCACTAACTCGGACAAGCAGAGCAAGTTTGTTCACAGCTTTTGACTTTGAATTTTTGTGCCATATTATATTATTTTAGAGTCATTTTTCAGTTTGATTAAATCTCGATTAAATTTTGTTTTATATGTGCGATTTATTATGTCTAAAACTCCACTGAAGAGTTTGTATGCTTCAGTCTCGTTATCCGGGATGTCGCCCAGATACCAGCCTTGTCGTTTGGTTGGATCTAAGCTAACCACTACATACCAGTTATCTTGAAGAATTTGATGGACTACTTCAGATTTTTCTTCAATATTTTGTGAAGAGCATACTAAACTGAAGGCTTCTTCAACCCCTTTAAGAAATAACTTTTTTAATGTCTCAAAGTGATCGGTATGCTCTTCTATACGGCCAAGATACACATTGGCATAATCGGCCGCCTTTTGTTCAAGGTTAGATTTTATCGTATCCATACTTAATGAATTTACTTGTTCAATGTTCCATTGTACTTCTCGATATTCGTTAGTCGCTCACGGATAAACCAGAAAAAATGATTTTCTCTCCAGTTTTTTGATACTACCCACGAAAATGTGGGTACGGTCAACCACGTTGGGTCAGGAGCAGCTTCTTTTGTGGGATAATATTCACTGGTATCATCATATTCAGAGGTGCTTAGGTTTAACCAATCAGCAAACCAATCACGAGCGATATAGCGATAATTAGCCCGGATATTAATGCCTTTGTTTTCTCTTATCCATTTGATTGCGGAGCTGAGAGGGAATAGGTAGTGACCCGATTGCTCTTCATAGTACAATCGCTCAGTTCCCATCCCTAAAGTCAGCAAAGCGTCAGTCTGCTCCAATGTGCAAAGCTCATCTATTGAAAGATAGAAGTTCTCGTTCATTGTCTCTCTTGTTTTACACCGACATACATTTCACCTTCCAACATCACCTCATTGTTATAAGCCTTTCTGATGTTGAATGTGATGATATTCCTTTCAAGGAAATGTTTAGCAAACTCTTCAGCTATATGCCGATAGGCCCATTCCATTTGACTTTGCGGAATGTTGTTAGGATTGATGATCTCTCCAAATTTATGTGGGAAAATATAGCCACATTGTACTGGGGTGATTTTGTAAACCGATTTGATTGGTATGTAGGAACATTCACGCGGATCTTCACCATGACAAGTAATGACTTGTGGGTTAAGTTTATTTGCCCATTTCCTAAGTAGAGCTGCTATTTTCTTTTTCATACGATTAGTGGTTACGATAGTATTCTTTTACATACGCATCCATCTGTCGGCGAGCTTCTGCCTTGGCCGCTTCAACAGAGGTAAAGTAATCCAGAGGAACTTCAACCTTATGTATAACCTTACGCACAAGGCGTTTCAGGATTTTTGTTCGACGAGTATAATATACTTCACCGATAACACATAGCTCCATTAAGCCATCAAAACCGCGAGGAACACCGGCCACATCTATGGAAGTTACAAGTTGTTTTTTCATTGTTCTGAATAGTCTTTGCACGGTCTTTTTCGTGCGGTTATACATTTATGAGATTTGAAGCAATACATTTTCTTGTCTTTAAGGACATCGTAATGCTTACACTGAGAGCAGTGAGGCGAGAACACTTGTGGAAGATTCTCATCTTCAGGAGTGGCATCACGAACCGGTACCCAGCCGATACCGACATATTGATGCACTACACCATCCAGTACAATGTGGAAGTTGGCATCAACAATACATTGAGGCGGGTTAACAGACATCTTAATCTGACCTCTCATTCCGAAGATGTCATAATATTTGACTCTCATTTTTCTTCCTCCTTAAAACCTAATAAGTTACGGGCCACCACAATTTTGATATTGTCCGACTTCAGGAACTTCTTTCCTAAAGCACACTGACAACACGGTTTAGCCTCCCTGAGATTGTTGAATATGTCAAGCATATAGTCATCATTGACATTTCCGAATGAGGGGCATAGGCAGGATTCTGAAAGATGCACATTGCCTTTGTAGTCAATACAAGGCTTACACATCACTCCCGGTGTATGATCCAAGCCAGTGAGTTTTCTGGTGGGGCTGGTTTGCTTGAAAAGTAAGTGCCCATTCAGACAAGACATATAGTGAGGATTGTCCGCTATTTCTTTCTGAGCCTGCTCATTTGTTTTGGCTCTACCCAAGTCCTGCATACTTCTGATTTCATCAGTTGTAAGAATAATCTTTGGTATGGCACTGAGTTCTTTGCTGTGCTCAATGATGAATGAGGCGTCTTTATACCACTTTGAATTAGTATAAACTTGCATACCTACATAAGATTGGAGCTTTGCAAGTTTTATCATTTCTTCAGTGCGCTCCGGGAACCAAGTGCCATTTGAGGTCACTGTAAAGCCTCCAGGAGTCTTACTTTGTTTAATAAAGCGGTCGAGATACTGACAGAACTCGGTGAATTTAGGATGCTCTGTCGGCTCTCCACCAGTAATGATGTAGGCACTGGCACCTAAGAATTGTCCGAATCTCAGGGCATTTTTGAAGGTGGTTTCGCTCATGTGTTCCCCATTGGGATTGGAGCAGTGCATACAATGAGCACATCCTTCGTGGCATTTATTCGTTATTTGAATCAGCATAATTTGAAGGGATTAAAAGGGGTTCTGTTATATTGGGTTCTGATGCAGGCAGTTGATTATTCTCGATTTGGTCTGAAAGATCTTCATATTCTACATCAATGATTTCACGAGGCTTTTCTCTAAAAGAATTGAATAGCTGTTGCATAGATAGGGCACCTATACCATAGGCTTCAATTATATGGCGTATCATATCATTTATTACCGAAGTCTGCTGGGATTTCTCCCCAGGCTCTGTTATCCCATTTCACTACCTTAATCTCATCCACCCAATAAGCCATAGCTCTTAGGTATATTTCAGCTTTCATCAGTCTCGCATTACGCTTGCCGGATGCAGTACGTTTATTCTTGAACCAACTTATAGCAGTCGTACTGTCTGAGAAAATGACTTTAGGCTGAAAGTCATTGTCAATGATGTATTTGACAGCCTCGACTATCGCAAGGAACTCACCGATATTAATGGTCTGATTACCCAAATCGGAATAGAATAGCGTTTTCCCAGTATTCAGGTCAACTCCCTGAAATTCTGTCTTACGATTCTTCATTGAATGGGCCGCGTCAACTGCGATACCCTCATTGAGACTAATCATATTAAGATAGTTATGTTACACTGCGTTAATCATTTGAGATGAAATCCGGGAAACGGAATTTCTTTCTTTGTGCTTTGGAGAGAGAAAAGTATATTTTGGCATACTTCACCATTTCTGTCTGCTTCTCATCCAGCATATCCATTGTCACAAATGTGTTGGCCTGAAGCAGTTTACGTTGCTTATCCCACTGAAGAAGAGCTACACCATCATTGACCGGTCCGAATATGTGAACCTTATTACGAAAGACCGATTTAGTTTCGATCCAAGTCATCGTCAGGTTTCGTTTCATATAGATGGCAATCACATCAATGATGTCCTTTGACACTATGAGCTGCCCCTTGGTCTGCCAGTCACAAACCTCCATAAATCGCTCCTTATAGCGATGAAAGAAATGAGGATTGAATTTGATAGCTTGTCTGCTCTCAGTATAAAAGGCAATAGCTGATATACCCTTGCCAGTATTCATCAGACCGATATGGAATGATGACCAATCCCATTTCTTAGACTTGCCGGCGCCAGACTGAAAGTAGATGAGTATTCCGAGATAGTTGTTACCACGAAACGAGGTAAAGACCTTGGTCAGAATCACAGTTGGCTGTTTATGGCGTTTCCATAAATATCGTGTGACATATTCAGAGTTGTCGAAACGGACAGTCTTTTCCTGAATATCTGCAAGGTCTAAGCGATACTCATCAAGCAGCTCATTACTTGACATTCCTTCTTCAAACATTGCCCTGAGATTGTTCGTAAAGCCTTCTAACCATAAAGGCGTTGTCAATAAAATCTTCGGCAGTGGCAATGGCGTTTTCAAGGTCATTTCTACCACGAAGAAGCTGGGCGATAACTTGAATGTCATTCTTACGCTTCTCCTTGCTGGAGGGGTCGTAGATGATTTCTTTGTTACCAAAAGTTATGCGCACAACGAATACGTTTTTGCGGCAAATGGTTTTAATGGTGGCGGGGAACCGGAGAATGGTTGCAGATTTGGCTATGAAGCCAGTCTCGCTACGCATTGGCATCAGAGTACAGCTATAAAGCATATTGGGGATGATGTCTTTTGCGATAGACGGATCTACGAACACGATTTTTTTCTTGCTCTCAGTTTCCCGACACCCTTTCCAACTTCCGTTGGTCTTGGTGACGAAACCATAGAGCCGGTCTGCAACATTTTCAAGCCCTTTGTAGAACTTGATGTTAGTTTTTATTCTTTGTGCCATAATATATTGCTGTTATCATTTGAGGGCATACAAAAAGGCCCTGCACCGAGTAATAGTGCAGAGCCTTCAGAAAGATTTATTAATAAATCTTAAAAAGCCTATTTATTTTGGTTAATAATCGCTAACCTTGTCATTGATTAACTGAGTTACTGATGGGATTATGAACTTCCCGGATGAGTCACGTTGCTGAACGATTTGGAACTTCATGTCAGCTCTCAACTCCGGAAGAGTGTCAGTTGTGGTGATTGTGAGACCATTCTGGGTTGCTTCAACGATTAAGAACTCATCTTTATCATCAGACTGGTTGTAATGTCGAATGATTAGGATTTCGTCATCCTGAACCCCTAAATATTGCCATAATTGTTGGATTTGGAATGTCGCGTTCATATAAATACTGCTTTTAATCAATTATAGTTCCAACGTGTCTGAGAAGCAGTTGGAACAGAAACCTTTTGTCCTGTTATACTGAGCCTTACCAATGCGTCGGCCACAACGGTTACAGAACAAGAGTGATTCATTCTTTCCGTGAAGAATGTCTTTGAGACTTTGTTGGCTTATATTGTATTCGCGCGATAACGCTCTCAACACTTCAGGGAAGTTATAGTTCTTGTCCTGATGTTCCAGCCAATGCAATCCGCTTGTCAGTCTTTCGTAGTCGGCCCGGATTAAGAGATTGCGAATGTATGTGGCATTGAGAAGTCGCTGGGCGTTGAGGCGTTCCAGCAAGGCAATCTCAATACCAAACATATCACTCGCTTTCTCCAAGTCTTTAGGGCGTAGTGTAAATTGAACTGTATCGGCCAGGCCCATATTATTCAACTTTCTTGAAGGAGATTGTCAATATTGCATCATAATGTTCGTCCGGTTCAATGGCTGCAAAAGCATCACCGAGCATATTTAACATGACGCGATTGCTATCCTCGTGAGACATACCTTGCCAATCCAACTCCATCTCATCCGAGATAGACTTAGCCCTTTCATAGAATGGACTATCCTCCGGAATTTCATTTATGTCATACGGAGCATCGTCACCAAACAAATATTTTGCTAACTTGAAAAACTCTCCAATAGCTTCTTGAGATTGTTTAAGAACCTCTTTCTTAGTTGCCATAATTATTTATAATATTACGACACTGCTCTCATCAATTTGATTCAAACAATAACTCACAATGAATCACTTCGCAGACGGCGAGAAGAGTTTTAATCGAAAGTGGAGTTACGTACATACGTCCATCCGATTCCTCTTTCATTTTCTCCAGGAATTCAATATCCAAGGATTTTGGGGGCGTATAATGTACGCCAGTCTTTCGATAAACCAACTTCGGATCCACCAAATAACGCTTCATCAGCAAATCTAACACTTTATGAACATCAAGAATAGAAATCGGATAGAAGCGATCTTCCGTTGCCAAATCCTGCATTATCAATCTCAAATTTGAATCATGACAATAGGTAATTAAATTTTGGACTGGATAGTTACTTCTACCTAACTCTATGGACTTTACGGCATAAGATGTCAAACTTCCTGTATAGGCAGTTTCCTTGGTAGCTTGTTTTATTTTGTCCGCGAGTTGTTCCTGATTCATCTATGAATGGTCTGTTTGATGGTGTTCACTATCTTAATAACGTCACTTTTGACCGATTGGTACGAAAACTTATCGGCAGATTGGCAGTTTTCGATAAGCACCTCCAGATTTCCGCTGGCATCAGTGAGGTCAGACACATTATCGGTCATCGCATCATTGGCAGCAGACCACTGGAATGATTCAGGCCGGTTATCAAGAGCTTCGTCCTCTTCATCGGCACATTTCTGAACATCAGATTGAGCTTTCTGAAGGATTTTCAGGGCCTCTGCCTTATCAACCTGGTCTCTCAGTCTTGCTAAACCGTCAAGAACGGCATGAAGAACACTTCGTCTTTGTCTATTCATACTATTGGTTTTTGCTTTTAGAGCTGAAAGACACTGCAAAATTACGAAAAAATGCAATGCCTTTCAGCATAAAAATTACTCCGATATACTTAGATTGCAGATTATTCGCAAATTATCAACTCCTTTGCATAAGGAAGAGTGGCAATCCATTCACAGAACATTCTCCACTCAGGGAGTTTGTGGCTCTTGCGCTGGAGGTAGATTGTGCGAAGCTGCTCATAGTTGGTGGAAACTCTCATAAATAGCATCACACCCTGGGGGCAGTTGGAAAGAACAGTCATAAAGTTCTCTTCGGACTTGTCCTCATTGTATTTGGCGATCAGTCGCTTCATTTGAGCGATTGTTTCCTGAGTGACCCACTGATTGCAACACTTGTCGAAATCCATCTGCATTATGCGGTGCATTTTGGATGATGAAGTCACAATGTCAAACCAGTGGTAACGCTGCATTTCCGGGGAGATATAGTTGGGGTATTTTATATCGAAGCTGACACGAATACCAGTGCGGAAATTGGCGTGACACTTGACTGGCCCCTTGGAGGCTTCACATAGTTTTATGGCCCGTTTCAAACTTGCCTCAAACTCTTCATCCGTATATTCCGGAACCTCCAGACGCATTGCATTTCTGCAAGCAATAACGGATTCTTTAAGGTCATAGACCTTTACATTAGATATATCCATAATATTATGTTGAGAATGAAACTGCTTTTATCAGATATAACATAATAGAGGGATTAACCCTCCACAGTTTGTGAAGATAAGTTAATCCCTCTAATATTTGTTGGCTTCATCGTCTGCTATCCGGATCCCAGCCACAGCAAACTGCAATGAAACCGAAGATAAATCCGAGAAAGACTAAGGACATTAAGCCATACACGACCTTATCCCAGAACGGCTGATCCTCAAATATGAGGAAGCCTCCACAGAAGAAATACCAAATCCATCCGATTGCGTACATCGCCAGGATTAGGAGTCCGAGGCCAATCAAGCCTGCAAAGCAGTACATAACTATGGTAGCAATCTTCTGTTCCTTGCTACCTTTGGTGGATGACTTCTCAATCTGGTAGAAAATGTTACACATCACTCCACAGAAAAGATAGCCGACAAAAATTATCCAGCCCATATTATTCAATCAAATTTTCGTAAATACATCTCATACAACAGTCACCAATGGCTCCCGACTCAATACGAGCGATTACTTCAGGATCTTCATATCCCCCCCACTCTCTGAAAAGCCTCATAGACTTTCTTTTCTTCCGGTAAGTGCCAAAACACTCCAGTTGATGAGGCTTCAGCTTAAAAGAAATGGTGACACGATTACCATCCTTATCGAACCAAAATATGCGTTGGTTCTGAAGGAAAATGGCTACACTGAATGGTACAGCATCAGGAGAAAGCCCCATTTTCTGAAGCATCACCTTTCCCTCATTCTGTTCTCCGAAAAATCCTCTGATAAGCTCGTTGATGTAAAACCCTTTTACTCTGGTCGAGTCATTGGTTTGTTTCTTTTTCATTATTTGTTATTGACAATACTCACTGCTTGTCATCAATATTATGCCTCATAGACCCACTCAGTCACCTCGCAAGTTTCAGGGTTTATGTAGCAAAGGAGGTCTGCAATATATTCTCCAGATGGTTCTGATGAGAATAATGCCACCTTATCAAATGTGCCGGTATTGGTTTCATCTGACCATTTGATATAGAAACAGACTCCGACATAATCGCCTTCAGTCTCCATGTGGCTTCTGTCAAGTTCAACCTCACAAGTTATAATAGTGAAGTCATCATCAAATTCCACATCGCGGTCATAATTTTTTATTCTTTCCCAAAACTCATCAAAGGTTTTGGACTCCGACATAGCCTTCTGAATTGGCTCTTTGGCCTTATCATAAGCTCGCCGATTAAAGTTCGCATTGAATAGCGTCTGTTGCTCAGGGGTTAGATTACTCTTTTTCATATCATTACAACCTTAGTTTGTCTCAGCTCTCCAGTAAACTTGTGAGCTTGAAGTCCTTTAACGATAGCATTAATGGGAATACCTTGCAAATCCCAAGAGGAATAGTTGTTGAGGACCATCTCTGTTATTATGAGATTGCAATCCGTACACTCCAATTTATTAGAGAACGGGCACTCACCCCTCTCCTTTTTCAACTCGCAAGTCTTACAGAGTCGGGTGAGTTTTGCCTGTATCTTCTTGTTGGTGGCTTGATTTTTCATACCGTTATCACTCTGGAGTAGCGGAGTTCGCCATTATAACCACGCCGTCTAAGTTCGGCAAATAGATTTTCATCTGTGAAGTCAGCGAGAGTGAGGGTTGCTTTGTTACCCTGCTGAGGTATGTAATCTTCCGGGCGGGTTTCAGATGTTGATTTGGTAGTTGATTTGGCAGTGCCCTTTTTAGTCGTCATATTATTTGGATATTAGAGAGTTGAACGATAGTTTTCCAGATACTCCAGAATATCAATCAGAGTATCAGTATAGATGTTTTCTCCATTGTTAGAAGTTGGAGCCTCACAATATGTAGCGAAGGTAATGAAAAACTCATCCTCATTGTCAGATAAGCCTATTGTATCAGGCAATACATTCCAGGAGCCGGAGTCTTTCTCATAACATATGTCCGGATTCTCATGGCCTGTAATGCGATCCCAGAGGATTGTATAAGTTTTGGTGGACTGAAGAATATCTTTGACAGTATGAACGATGCTCTCGATGATTTCATTGCGAAGATTATATAGACGCTCTGAATATCGAGAATGAAGAATTTGTTTGGGTATTTTTACACCTTTCAGTTCCTGGTTAAGCAAGTCAATCAGGCTTCTTACATTCTTTTTACACTCCTTCATATCATCCAGAATGTCTGCAAGGTCATGTGGCGCACCATTTCGGCCATGACCATCCTCTCCAATCCAGAGAGCGGCCTCTTCACACGGATCATAGCTCTCATAATATGCTTCGATGTTATTGATGAGACCATTTACATCGTCAGAGTCGTAATCAACATAGAAGCCGAAGTCCTGACCGCGAGAAGAGCTTTTGGAGAGATAGAGGTCAATATTATTGTAGTTTTCATCGTGGTTGTGAACACTCCAATCATCATCTTCTACTATTTCAGTCACCCGGTCAACCAGTTCTTTGATTTTCTGACGGCGTAAAGTCAAGTCTTGAAGCTCACAAGCCTCGACCTCAGCTTCCGATACACCATTGCTGATTAGAACGATAGTATCATCATAAAGACCGCCATCTTCATCATATTTTATCTCCAGTACCAAAAAGGAGCCAGATGTTTTGCCTTCGGGATCTTTCCACCAAACATCCTGTCCGATGGAAAGGGTATTAGTATTTTCGCTCATTGGGTTAATTTTTTGAATGATTTTTAAGGGTCCAGGATGTTGTTACATCACAATGATCAATAGTGTTATGTTGCACAGCTGCTCCAGTGGCAATCAGCTCTTCAAGATATTCTTTACCGACATAAATGCCTGAGCGATTACCCCAGTTGTTTTTGCCGGTAAACAAAACTGAATCGGTAAGAATTTCAATGCCATCTACTATGCATCTAACATTTGAAAAGGGACCCAGGTAGAGCAATTGAAAAGGGACCCACCCCATGGGTAAGTTCAACCGGATATCGTTGATTAGAAAGAACGACATCAACGATTCCACAAAATGCTACACATGGAGGAAAAAACATCCATTATTCTGTCTCATCGCCGCGAGGGGATGAGCATCCGCGAGATAGCGCGCCGCAACGGCATGAGCCGCAAGACCGTGCGCAAGTATCTGCGCGAGTTCGAGAGAGAGGCCGGCCCGTCACCGACAGAGCGGGAGGTTGACGATTATCTGCTGACCAGGCCGAAGTATGACAGCAGCGGACGCGTCAGGCGTGTTGTGACCGATGATGTCCGCCGTCGCATCGATGGTTTTATCGCCCGCAACCGGGAGAACGTCGCTGCCGGATTGCACAAGCAGCAGATGCGCAAGCTCGATATGTGGCGACGTCTTCAGGACGATGGCGTGCGTATCGCCTATTCCACAGTATGTCAGTATGTCCGTGCGCTGGAGGCAGCGCCGAAGTCGCAAGAAAAGCCTGCAAAGGCATATATCCGTCAGGACTATGAGCCTGGATTCCGTTGCGAGTTCGACTGGGGCGTGCTTACCCTGTGGATCGGTGGAGTCAGGACTCGCCTTCACATGGCGGTATTCACCCTCGACCACAGCAATATGCGCAAGGCATATCTGTTTTCGCGCGAAGATACCCTGGCTCTTATGGAAGCCCACCGCAACTGCTTCCGGGAGTTGGGGGGCACCCCGCGCGTGATGGCCTATGACAACATGCGTACCGCCGTAAAGAAGTTCCTCGGGCGCGACCGCGAGCACACGGATGCGCTGCTGCGCATGGAGGTACACTACTGTTTCACACCCCATTTCTGCAACCCTCGCTCGGGATGGGAAAAAGGCAAGGTGGAACGTTCGGTGGAATATATCCGGCGTCGTGCATTCTCGTTCGAGGTCCGGTTTGACTCCCTGGATGCCGCGCAGACGCATCTGGCGGCAGTCTGCGACAGGCTCAACACAGAGGCGTCCAACATGTCGGCGGAAGAAAAACGCCTGCGCATACAGGCCGATCTGGCGGCGCTACGTCCGTTGGACCACGGTGACATCGGCTGCTTCGAGCAGCGGCTGTACCGCGTCGGAAAGTATTCAACGATAACCGTTGACGGAGTGCACTACTCTGTGCCCGACCGTCTGGTGGGCTCGCAGGTGGCGGTAAAGCTGTATTCCGAGCGCATCGTGGTGCTTTACGGACGCGACAAGGTGGCCAATCATGCCCGAAGCCGACGCTCCGGCGACTGGGTCATCGACCTGATGCATTATCTGGGTACATTCCTGCGCAAACCGGCCGCTCTGGGGCGGTCTGTGGCTCTGCAACAGGTACATCCGTCGGTGGCGGCGCTTTACCGCGAACACTTCCGCGAGTCTCCGCGAAGCTTCATAGAACTGCTTGTGTTCACCCGCGACAACAATCTGGCATACACTGACATCGTCCGTGCCGCCACAAGTCTTTCGTCCCGCGGGCTCCAGCGCCTCTCATCTGAACAGATACAGGCTCAGATGATCTCGGCGGAAGGACATATGCAGTCAACCGCCGATATCGCGGCAACGAACGTTCCCGACCCGCAACAGGCTGAAATAGAAAGTTCGGCAAGCCATACCCTTGACATGCTTTCATCATTTATGGAATATACCCGCGCATCGCAGGCAGACTGAATACCCCCCCAAAAAACAACCAATACACTGAATGACAATGACAGACATACATGAAACAGACCGTGACGGACTTCGGGAGCTCATTCGCTCATGCGCTTTCGACCTTAAACTCCCGCTTGTGCGGCGCGACATCGACCTGCTTATACAGCAGAGCGCCGACGAACAATGGAACCTATGGCGGTTTACAGCCGAACTGCTCCGGCGCGAAAAAGAGAACCGCTCTGAAAACCAGCGCCGTCACCGCATCAAAAACGCAGGGTTCCCGCAACTTCGCTATCTTAACGAAATCG
>Ga0137302_10303_pt1 | contig 29208 bp, 34 predicted proteins | sample Ramsor2O_GlcNAcB_FD_97184 | JGI IMG/M metagenome (GOLD analysis project Ga0137302, IMG submission 97184) | Mouse cecal microbial communities from Vienna, Austria - N-Acetylglucosamine amended with D2O_GlcNAcB | ecosystem: Host-associated > Mammals > Digestive system > Large intestine > Cecum... | reverse complement strand
CGTTATTAGCAGGAAATTATCAATTCTAATTAGCAGGACTACTGTAACCTGTGAGTTTACAGCGAGTAAAGGTAGCAGATAAATAGAAATGAAATAGCCTTTGGAATATATTTACCAATTGGTAGAAAGGATGTGTATGTGAACTGGATTCGTGATCAGCCTCAAATTAATAAGATGCCAGGATTATAATGCTGACGGCTAGGGAGAAAACATGGATAGGATAAGATTTGAGTATGGGGGATTCCATTTTTATCCTCTACGGAAATTTAATGAGGAGGACGGCGACTTTTATACGCGTGCATTTAAGACACGGGAGGACCGTGATCTTGGATTAGTGTCATTCGATGAACCATGGAGAAAATATCCGTATGACTATGAGGAATTTTATAAAGCTGCAGGCGGAAAAGTGTTTGATATATTTGTCTGCGAGGAAAATGGAAGGCAGTATGTGCCATGTAGTGATGAATTACGGGTGTTTTTAAATCACCCAATAAAAAATAAAAGTAACAGGGAGGTCCGTTGAATACTTCGGTAATATGCGGTTGTAACCTGTGCATAAAGACATATAAGGAAATGGGCTGATATTCGGCCTGTTTTTATTTTTCGGAAATTATTAAAACAACTAAACCAGGAGGTCAATGAATGAAAGTGAAGAAATATTTAATCGAAAAGGGTATGAAGGTAAAAGCAGCGTTGAAAAACAATAAGGCGGAGGGGTTCGTTGATACGGCCAGTGCGTCCGTAAGGGCGTAACAACAGCACAATGTTGTTACGAACGCGGATGGTTAGAAAATCTGCTTTGGCAAAGCAGGGATTGAAAAATATCCGGGTTTGATACCCACAATCCTCTCCAACCAACTGATCTGAAAGGGAAACCAGACAGGGAGTGTAGCATGTTGGCAACGTCATAAGTCAGTTTAACTATCAAAGCTGCAACTGAATGGCAAGGGGAAAGGTCAGATATGAGGATAAAGGCTTGATTGCTTTATGAATAGTCCGAGGGGGCATAGTCGAGTCCCTGGCACACGATAGTTTAGGTGTCAGGCGGTGTAGGAGCTGCGTAGATTGCCGGCGCGGCAGTCCGGGATATTTACACCGGCCAGCCATAATAAATGGAAAAGGACGAAAATTCTATCCGACAATCTGACAAGCTTGTTTCTAATCATCTAAACGGAGATTGTCTAAACCGGAATGCTTTTTTAGCTATGCGTAATGCCGCAAGGTGAGAAATTTCAAGACCTGAAAGCTCAAGAAAGATGACGCTGAATATCCGGCATGGCAACGGAGCCGCCATAGTAGTCCGGGCATGGGAAAGCCATGCACATGGCGAAGGGCGGCAGTTTATCTCTTAATACAAAGAAAGGAAAGGTGCGTGAGGCATTGAGAAATCCGATTGATGTGTTAAACAGTCTGAAATTAAAAGCAGGTAATGAGGCTTATTGTTATGAACGCCTGTACCGAAATCTGTATAATGAGGAATTTTATCTTCTGGCTTATCAGAATATCTATGCCAGCGCGGGAAACATGACCGCAGGAGCAGACGGGAAAACCATAGATGGTATGGGCATGGACAGGATACAAATGCTGATAGATAAAATGAAAGACCACAGCTATCAGCCCAATCCCGCACGCCGCACTTATATCGAGAAAAAGAATGGAAAAAAGTGCCCTTCAAGCATTCCGTCTTTTGACGATAAGCTGGTGCAGGAAGTCGTGCGGTTGATATTAGAGAGCATTTATGAGCCGACATTTTCCGATTTTTCACATGGGTTCCGTCCGAACCGAAGCTGTCATACCGCTTTACAGCAGATACAAGGCACTTTCACAGGAGTAAAGTGGTTCATAGAGGGAAATATTTGCGGATTTTTTGACAACATTGACCATGCTGTACTGATAAACATTCTGCGTAAGCGTATCCATGATGAGTATTTCATAGCGTTGTTATGGAAATTTCTGAAAGCAGGGTATGTGGAGGACTGGACGTTTCATAATACCTATTCCGGTACCCCGCAAGGCTCTATTATCAGTTCAATTCTGTCATCGGTTTATTTAAATGAACTGGATCGGTTTATGGAGCATTACATGAAAGAATTCGAGCGTGGGAAGAAACGCCAGAAGTCCGAGGAATACGCGAACTTGGAACATATGGACTTTGGATACCGGCGTCTGTTTTATGTACGTTATGCAGATGATTGGCTTTGCGGAGTAATAGGCAGCAAGCAGAAAGCGGAAGAAATCAAGGCGGATATTGGAAAGTTTTTGTTGGAAACCCTAAAGCTGGAACTGTCAGAAGAAAAAACACTGATAACCAATGCCCGTGATAAGGCTCGTTTTCTTAACTATGATATTTTCGTGTCAGATAATGAAAGTCTGCGTGAAGATAAAAATGGTCACACAAGACGTGTCAGAAATGGCAAGATAAGGCTGTATGTTCCCCGTGAGAAATGGCAAAAAAAAACTCATAGATTATAAGGCTCTTGAAATCAAGTATCAAAACGGGACGGAAATATTCAATCCTGTCCATCGAACCTATTTAATCAGCAATGATGACCTTGAAATTGTGCAGCAATACAATGCTGAAGTCAGAGGACTTTATAATTATTACAGAATCGCGGACAATGCGAGTGTCCTTGGCCACTTTAATTATGTGATGAAATTTAGCATGTTCAAGACCTTTGGGGCGAAATACAAGCTCCATATCAGGGGAGTCAGAAAGAAATATGGTTATAAGCACTTTGGGGTGAAATACCAGACAAAACAAGGTGAAAAGATACTGTATTACTATGAAGACAGCTTCAAGAAGGTAAAGACAGGTATTGCAAAGCCAGAGGTCGATACCGTTCCAAAAGTGTATCGCAATAATAACCCAACCGGTCTGATTGCCCGTTTAAAAGCGGGGCACTGCGATGAAGATTGAAATTCATCATGTGAAAAAACTCAGAGACTTAAAGGGGAAAAAGCAGTGGGAACGGCTGATGATAGCCCGAAAACGTAAGACACTTGCATTGTGCGTGCGGTGTCATGATCGTTTACATGCTGGAGAATTAGACTGATAGATAAATGGAGAGCCGGATACATTGAGAGGTGTAAGTCCGGTTCGGGGGCGGGCTTTTGGAAACCTGCCGCTGTGAAGCGGTAAGGCGTTGGGGGCCTAGCCTACTCAAAATTTTAATGGCCGTTGTGATTGGAGCGCTGCTTCTGGCAGGGCTGTATGCACTGTTTGGTGACACAGTGTTACCTACTTTAACTCGGCGCATCACTGAAATGTTTAACTATGCCGGATAATGGAAGGGCAATTCAGGCTATTGTATTTATACTTTTACTTTTAGCAGCATCGGTCCTGGACATTAAGAAACGAATGGTGCCGGACGCTTTGTGTGTGATAATTGCGTTAACCGCCGCGCTGTCTTTTCAGCCGCAGAAATTATGGGGAATTTTAGTCTCCCTGCCATTTTTGCTTGCGGCGGTCTTTTGCGGTGGTATGGGAGGCGGAGACATTAAACTGATGGCGGCCACAGGAATCGTCCTGGGGCTGCCGTCAGGGATTTTAGCAACTGTTTTAGGTTTGTCATTGGTTCTTGCATATTCTATAATTTTGAATCTTTGCAGGAAAACCAGGGTGACCGCTGTTCCGCTAGTACCCTTTTTATCAGTTGGATGTGTAGCGGGGTATTTGATCAGATAGGAGGATGGAATGAAAAGAAAAGCGTTTTACTGTATTTGTGCGGTTGTTCCACTTACCCTTGTGGGTGCTGTCCTGGCATTTGCCAGATGCCGCATGAAAAAGAGATACATTGTGAGGTAATCACGGCGGCAGGTATCTCCTGTCGCATGAAAAGAGAGGGTGATTGCAGCGGTATATAAACCCTTCAAGGCGGTAAGAACCGTTGCAAATCCTATATATACGAAGATAAACCGAGCGTGGAGCCAGACGATTTAATCACCATGGTTAAAACAATCAGAGGAGATTCTTGTGATCGCTGGCGTAGGCTATCCCCGCCCAGGATATGTTATTACTTTAGGGACCCAAAACTCAAAGCCTTGGCTGATAAGGTGAAGGTGCATAATAAACAAAGCGAGGTACAAATACAATGAACGATAAACAACAATTTTATAGCGTTTTTTATTCAGCATTAGAAAAGGCTATGGAGCCAAGCGGCGGAAAACTACAAGAAATAGATATGCCAAAAAACAATGGTTCCATGAAAGGCATCAGAATCAAGTTTGACAACATATCATTGGCACCAACAGTCTATCCGGACTTTTATTATCAAGACTGGATAGACGGACAGCCTGTGAGCAGTATTGTCTCTGGTATAAGGTCTGAACTCATGAGGACAGCACCCAAACTACCCCATTTTAATATAGGAAGCATAAACCGAAATACTGCTGTCACCCATCTGTATGCCGGAGTTGTCAGTTATGAGAACAACAAAGAGTGGCTGAAAGAGATCCCACATGAGCGTGTAGCGGATCTTGCAGTTTTTGCAAAATGGAGGTTTGACAATGCGGGGCAGGATTCAGTGGCCTCTGCAAAGGTAACGGAACCACTACTTGCACATCTGCAGCTCACAAAAGAAGAAGCACTAAAAATTGCAAAAGCAAACACAGGCAGAAAAGCAAAGTTTGAGAGCTTGGACGTTATCATGGCAAAAATGTTGTCGGACAGAGAAATGGACAAAGAAATAGCTGAAGCCATCTCAATGGTGGGTCAAGCGGTACCATTTCAAGTGCTGACGAATGAAGACGGCATTGATGGAGCGGCAGCTATTGCGTGCCCAGAAGTTTTAAAAGAAGTACAAAAGCAAATGATGGAAGAGTTTTACATCCTTCCAAGTTCTATTCATGAAGTCCTGATTTTGCCAAAGTCTCAAGCGGACGATGTAGAAGAATTAAAAGAGATGGTGTCCAGCATTAACAAAGATGAAGTTGAACCGAAGGAAAGACTTTCGGATAACATTTATGAGTTTGACGGCCATAGCTTAAAAATCGCCGGAGCAGAATTAACACAGGAGCATAGTATTTCAAAATCAATTCCACATCATAGAAGCAGATAACTTTCGGAGGTAAAACAGAGTGAACTTACAGGACAAATTAGATTTAACCAGACAGTACAGGAACACTATAAAATTTCTCTCTCACCCAAACCGTGATATTGCATACACAGCCATACATGGTTCAAAGACTAAACTCGGTCCGGTTGAGTTAGAGGTGAATCACAGCAGAGAAGAAAGGACACAGAGATAAAATCAAAGAATACACGGAGAAGTTGGAGGCAGGCATTAAAGCGGTGTCACCTCTGACAGATACCGTGAGTATCTTTCAACTATGCAGAATTTCTATACTTACAGTTACTGCATAGCCGACTGGTTTGCAAATTCAATTTATAGGGAGGAATAAATAAAAATATGAAAATATTAAAAAGCCGTACTGTGCTCGGGGTAATATGCATTGTGGTGTCTCTGCTTATCTGCTTCGGGGTAACCCCGCTGTTTAATAAAGAAATCAGTAAAAAGGTGGAAATCGTGCGGGTAGTAAAGAATATTAAAATCGGGGATAAAATCACGGGTGATATGGTACGGACGGTGGAGGTGGGAAGCTTAAACCTGCCGCCTGAAGTCATGAAAAATAAGGACAACGTTATTGGAAAATATGCATCTGCAGATATGGCTGCAGGTGATTACATCATTAACAGCAAGGTCGCAGATGAACCGGCTGCGGAAAATGCCTACCTATATCGTTTATCCGGCGAGAAACAGGCTATTTCTGTATTGGTGAAATCATTTGCAACCGGATTATCCGGAAAACTTAAATCCGGTGATATCGTATCCGTGATCGCGCCGGATTACCAGAAGCATGGGGATACCGTAATCCCCCCGGAATTAAAATATGTTGAAGTGATTGCCGTAACTGCCGGAAGCGGTTATGACGCTAATACGGTCGAAGAGGAGGAATCAGAAGAAAAGGAGCTGCCCAGCACGGTGACGCTTCTGGCGACCCCAGAACAGAGCAGGATACTCGCTATGATGGAGAAAGACGGGAATCTGCATATAGCACTGGTATACAGGGGAACCAAAGAGAATGCAGCAAAGTTTATTGCAGAGCAGGATCAGGCACTGCAGGAACTTTATCCGCCGGAAGCGAAGTCGGCGGAAGCGGAAACTGGACAGCCCGAAGGAGAGACAGAAGGGAGTGCAGAATAAATGTTGAATTTCAAGGGCAAAAGGCGTGAGAATAAATCTGAAAGCAAAGAAGAACACGAAACAGGAAAGCGGCAGGCCCAGGTTTTGGCTGTCTGGGGGAGTCCTGGATGTGGAAAAACCACGATATCTGTGAAACTTGCAAAGTACCTGGCAGAAAAAAAGAAGAATGTGATCCTGGTGATTGCTGATATGACCGTGCCTATGCTCCCCTGTATCTGTCCGCTGGACGAACTGGAGAATACATGGTCCCTTGGCAATGTTCTGGCTGCGCCCCATGTCACGAAAGGTTTAATAGAAGAGAACTGCATTGTCCATAAAAAAATAAAGTATCTGGCTATGCTTGGCATGTTAAAGGCAGAGAATGAATATTCCTATGCCCCCTATGAATCAGAGCAGGCTTTGGAATTTCTTACCGGGCTGCGGGAATTATCCTCATATATCATCATTGACTGTAGCAGCTATATCGCCAATGACATTCTTTCAGCGGTTACTTTAATGGAAGCGGACGCCGTCCTGCAGATGGTAAACTGTGACCTTAAATCAATCAGTTATCTGGCAAGCCAGTTACCATTATTGCAGGAAGCAAAGTGGAAAACTGAGAGATACTTAAAGACAATCAATAATATTAAAGGGCAGGAGGCTGTCAGCCATATGGAACAGGTCCTTGGAACAGTCAGCTTTCGGATTCCGTCTGCGATTGAAGTTACAGAACAGGGAATGGCGGGAAACCTGCTGGCTGGCCTTGAGGGGAAAAAGAGCCGTGGTTTTAATCAGGAAATAGAGAAGATTGTTAAGGAGGTATACGGATGTTAGGGGAAAGAAAGACACGAGGAGTATTCAACGAGGGGAGAAATTCTGAATGGGGCGCAAGGATGCAGGAACTGATGCCGGTACAGGCAGCCCCGGTGGAGCCCGCCGTGATAGAACCGGAAGATGGGGGAAACAAGGGCGCTGATGATTTATTTTTTGCGGCAGTAGATAGGAAAGACTTTGCCGCAGTGCTGCAGGAGGTCCAGGAACATATTGCCAGCCGTTACAGCTCCCTTTTGACCGATGGGAACAGCGATGATGTGAAGCGGCAGATGAAGCGCTATATTACAAAATATGTCCAGGAAAACCGGGTCGCAGTCCAGGGCATGTCAAACCAGGAACTTGTCGATAATCTGTACACAGAAATGGCAGAGTTTTCATTCCTGACAAAATACATCTTTGGAGAAGGAATTGAAGAGATAGACATTAACAGCTGGAGGGACATTGAGGTCCAGTACAGCGGCGGCGGAACCGAAAAGCTGGAGGAACACTTTGACAGCCCGGCACATGCAATCAATGTGATCCGCAGGATGCTCCATGTGTCCGGGACAATACTTGATGACGCAAGCCCCGTTGTTACTGGAACCCTGGCAAAAAATATTCGTATCGCTGTGTTAAAAACCCCGGTTGTGGACGAAGAGGTGGGGCTTGCCGCTTCCATCAGAATTGTAAACCCACAGAGCATGCGGAAAGAGGATTTTATTTCTGGTGGGACGGCCACAGGGGAAATGCTGGACTTTTTGAGCGAATGCATCCGGTATGGAATTTCAGTGTGTGTTGCCGGTGCAACAAGTTCTGGGAAAACAACAGTGGCCGGCTGGCTGCTTACCACAATCCCGGATCGGAAGAGGATTTTCACGATTGAGAACGGCAGCCGGGAGTTGGATTTGGTGAGGGAAGATAGTGGCAGGGTGGTAAATTCTGTTGTACATACCCTTACAAGGGACAGCGAGAATGACCGGCAGAGAATTGACCAGATTGCCCTTTTGGACATCGCACTGCGTTTTAACCCTGATATCTTAGTAGTTGGGGAGATGCGGGGGGCGGAGGCCAATGCCGCACAGGAAGCGGCCAGAACCGGTGTGGCAGTGGTTACAACCATACATTCCAATTCTTGTGAGGCGACCTATCGCCGCATGGTATCCCTGTGCAAGCGTGCTGTGGATATGTCAGATGAAACGCTGATGGGATATGTCACAGAAGCGTACCCCATTATTGTTTTCTGCAAACAGTTGGAGAACCGTCAAAGGGTAATCATGGAGATCATGGAGTGTGAGATTAAGCCAGACGGTGTGAGGAAATACCGTCCCCTGTATCAATATGAGATTTTGGAAAACCAGATGGAAAGGGACTATTTTGTAGTGAACGGAAAGCACAGGGTTATGAATAGCATTTCAGACGGGCTATATAAACGTCTGCTGGAAAATGGGATGCCGATGGAAACCCTTAACAGGTTTCACTTAAAGGGTGAGGGAGGGGAGGAATTTTGACAAGTATACAGCTTTTTGCCTGCCTGGGGCTGATTGTAGGCGGTTTTCTGTTACTTGGAATCCGGCCCATGGAATTTACAGACGGACTATTTGGTTTTCTGGCAAAGGAGCCATCCAATATCCGGAATGAAATCCAGACCGCGACAAAGAAGAAAAAAGTGAAGTTTTTGAAAAGGGCAATCATGGAGGCACAACAGGTATTGAAAATGACAGGGAGAGAAAAGCATTTTTCCCTTATCTGTGCGGCATCCCTGGTGCTGTTTACAATCGGCGCTTCCATCGCTATCATGATTGGAAATTTCTTTTTAGCGCCGGTGATGGCCGTTGGCTTTATGTTTTTCCCCTTCTGGTATGTAATTCTGTCTGCCAGCAGCTATAAGAAGAATGTTGCTGCCGAATTGGAGACAGCCTTGAGCGTTATAACAATGGCTTATCTGCGGACGGAAGACATTCTGACTGCAATCGAGGAGAACATCCGGTATTTGAACCCTCCGGTCCAGCGCGTATTTCAAGACTTCATTGTGCGTATAAACCTTGTGAACCCGGATGTCCATGAGGCATTGAAAGAACTGAAGGAAAAAATCGACAACGATGTATTTCAGGAATGGTGCGATGCACTGTGTGATTGTCAGTATGACCGGAGTTTGAAGACGACCTTGACACCAATCGTAACAAAATTAAGCGATATTCGTATCGTCAATGCTGAACTGGAATATTTGATTGTGGAGCCGAGGAAAGAATTTATCACGATGGCAATCTTTGTGATTGGTAATATCCCACTGCTTTATTTTCTCAACAAGAGCTGGTATGATACTTTGATGCACACACCAATGGGACAGGTGATACTTGCCATTACTGCAGCAATGATCTTTGTCTCTACAGCGGTCGTTGTCAGGCTGACAAAGCCGATAGAATACAGGAGGTAGGGAGATGTCAGTGTTATTACTGCTATTATTTGGAGGATTTCTCTTTCTGGGAATGTTTTTCCTGGCAGCGGACTTGTTAAAAGTGCCATATATGAAGACCGAAAAGGCATTACTGGATACGGGAAGAAATCGTAAAAAAGGATCGGCGGCCTTAGATACGTTTTTACTGCAGGGAGCCATGAGATTGTCGCATGTAATCCGAATGGACGAATATCGGAAAAGCCGAATGAAGAATGTGCTGAAAGCAACAGGGATTAAAATGACACCGGAAGTATATCAGGCGTATGCACTTACAAAAGCTGGTTTACTGATGGGTGGAATTATTCCGTGTTTGTTTCTTTTTCCTCTCCTAACACCTATCATTGTGTTTCTTGCAGTCATGGTTTACTTTAAGGAAATTCAGCGTGCAGACGAGATGTTAAAGACAAAAAGAAAGTCAATTGAAGACGAACTGCCACGTTTTGTTGCTAATCTTGAACAGGAGCTGCAGAATAACCGTGATGTGCTTTCAATGGTAGAGAATTTTAGGAAAAATGCCGGTGTGGAATTCGGGGAGGAGCTAGGTGTACTTGTGGCAGATATGAGGTCCTCCAGTTATGAGGCGGCACTTACTCGATTTGAAGCACGGTTAAACTCTCCAATGTTGTCTGATGTTGTCAGAGGACTAATTGGGGTTCTGCGTGGAGATAACAGCGTGGTATATTTCCAGATGCTTGCTCATGATTTTAAACAGCTTGAATTGCAGAAATTAAAAAGTGAGGCCCAGAAAATACCGCCTAAAATCAGGTTTTTTTCGTTTCTCATGCTGATGTGCTTTTTACTGACTTACCTTGCAATTATCGTGTTTGAAATCATTAAGTCATTAGGAGGTATGTTCTAGCTCCAAATGAAAGGAGGTCAAGGAACTTGAAAAAAATATTAAAAACTAACCGTGGAGAGGGATATATAGACATCTGCGTACTGGTATTGTGTGCCATGCTGGTGATTGCATTAGCTGTCAGCGTATTTCCTGTTTTTTTGGCTAAGAATCAGTTAGATACGTTTGCTGTGGAATTGTGCCGTGAAGCTGAAATGAGTGGCAGAGTTGGAACTGAGACTACCAGGCGGGAACAGGTATTACGAGAACGGACAGGATTAAATCCTAAAGTTGAGTGGTCAAAAAAGGGGAATATCCAACTAAACCAGGAGATTACTGTAAAACTGACGTTGCAACGGAACCTTGGGTTATTTGGGAACTTTGGTTCCTTTCCAATCACTTTAAAGGCTGGTGCTACTGGAAAGAGTGAGGTATATCATAAATGAAGCGCTTGATTTGCTGTTTAAAGGATAAGCGTGGTTCCTCTTTTCCGTTTGTAATTGCGGTTACATTGGTATTGCTGCTGATTATGTGTGGATTTCTGGAATTTTATCGACTAAAGATCATAGCCAATGGAGTAAGGGACGCTGCACAGGAGGCTATCATGGTAGCTGTAAATGATAATTATGCCAATGTTTACCACGGTGTCAGGGAAGGATACAGTGGAGGATATCAGCCTAATAATGGAGGCTTTAAGTATAGTGTAGATAAAGGGAATGTGCTGTCTAAAATGGATAAAATCCTTGGAACAAAAGTTGAATCCGGACGGCATGTAAAATATACAGGTGGGGTTCTGGAATACAGTATATCAGATTTGAGCGTTACTGCACGTAATGCCCCGCTCGCTCCCGGAACACCGGAAAATGAACAGAGATTTGAAATTGATGCAATCGTGACATTAAAAGTACCGGTCCAGTTTGCGGGTAAACGTCTGCCTGAAATGAAGGTAAGGTTAAAAGTGCAGGCTGGATTTATAGAAGTGTTTTAAAATTCAATAGACAGAATTGGAAAAATGTAGTATGTTTGATGCGACAGAATGATTGAACCAGGAAGGAGAGCTATATGAATGATAAAGTGAAAAAAGGCATGATTATTGGGGCATGTGTAGTGGGGTGTATTGTACTTGCAGTTATGATTGCCGGTAATTTCAGAAAACCAGCGAAAACGGAAGATAAACTAGCAGAGAGCCAGTCTACAGAAATAGAAGTAAAACCGGAAATAAAAAAGTCGGAATTAGATAAGAAGAAAAAAGAGACTGACAGTAAAAAAGAGGAATCAAAGAAGAAGCCAGAAACTTCAGAGGGGCAGACGGAATCAGAAGAAGGAAAAGAGGGTGTTCAGGACAACGGGCAACCTGTGCAGAATATCCAGCCCAGAGTGACAAAACCGGAAACACCAGATCAGGAAGTGTTGAAAAATCCTAATCAGAAACCTGATGGGGAGCGTGTCGAGGGTACACCGGTGCCGGAAAACCATGATGAAGTACAACAGCCAGAGACAAATACGGTTCCCGGAGCTGCACCAGAAGGTGAGTCACAGGAAGGGAAAATATATGCCCCAGGCTTTGGGTGGATTGATGATATTGGGGAAGGGGAAGGTATTGAAGATAGTAACATTTATGAAAACGGTAATAAAATTGGGATAATGGATTAACTATCAACAAGTTAGTTAAAAAGATGTATGGTAGAGAGATTATGAACTTGTAGCGCCCTCCTGCCAGGCATAGAGAGAAAATATAAATATAAATTTTACTTATCGTTCGGCACAGCTATTTATGGCTGTGCTTTTTCATTGGAAAGGAGAACATTTGGGAATTTGAAAAGCAAAGTAAGATGGCTGACAGGGATTGTACTGTTCAGTCTGTGTTTTTTGGTCATGTCGGTTCCAGTGTATGCGACAGGGGAAGGTAATGTGGATGGCGGAGGCGGCAGTATGGGACAAGGTTCTTCGCAAAATTTTTGGTCCCCAGGTGATGAAGGGGTACGTGTATCGGTGATAAGTACAAGTGACCATAAAGTAGTAGGCTCGCCTATTGACCTTACCAATAAAAGCCCATCTGACATTAGGCTTCATTTCGGAAAGGTGAGCAAAATGTCTTATACATCAGGTCATGGAATTGGTATATCCGGTTCAAGATACCAGTACATAAGACCAGCACAGAGACTTCCTATAATTATAAGTTCACAAAGTCTGGGACCGTCAAGTATTGCGAAAATAAAGCGGTACTTTACGGACGAGCAGACGGTACGTGGGATAGCAGGTTATGTGGGAATAGATTTTGATATACTTATCAGCGGTGAGTACAGAATCATGATAGAGCCGATTGCGTATGTGACATTGCAGGGAGTAAGAGTTGCCATGACAGCAACCGAAGCAGCTTTGTATGATGAGGTTGCAGGCGGGGTAGTATATTCCTGGTTACGTTCAGTTACCTTTCAAAATTTGCCCCTTGCAATGTTTCTCGAAAAATCCGATTTGGGATACCCTGCATGGAACGGCCCAACTACCGGATTGCGTTCACATCAGGAAATCAAAACTTCGTTGGGACTTGGAATCATACGTTTTAATGGGGAACTGCCAGAACCGTCACCGGAGGTTTCGACTTTTGATTATGAATATCGCACAAATACAGAGGTTATCACCAGTATCCGCGTGAGTGGTGGACAAAGTGATCCGGACCATGAGGTATCTGTTACATTTAAAATACAGGGAAGAAATTATAAGGTGGACAACGTATATTATCCGGAGGGAGGAAGTCAGCTTGCCTGGGTCCGGTGGACAACGCCATCAACAGAGCGGACTATGGAAATTCCAGTCACAGTAAGGGGTGGTGGCCGTACAGACAAAGGGACTATACGGGTCAAGATAGTAAACATGGATAAGAATCCACCGCCGAATCCAGTTGCGGATGACCGCAATGACAGTTATGCAAGGCCGGCAGTCCCATCAAAGAGTGAGCAAACGTCCGCTGACTGGAGTATTTGGCGTCCATATTGGAATTCTTACTGGGTATGGCATAGTGGTGACGATGATGATGATGGGTACTGGTGTGACCATGGCTGGTGGGAGTTCAATATTGACAGATATCATGCAAACTTGAACGCAACAATGCGTGTTCAGCCTGATGATAAATCCCCTACAGCCCGTGGTAAAACACTGAAAAGCGGGTATGGATTCAACGAATATGTGAACAGCACTGTAAGCACGAATCAGTCCAGTGCTGTAACCGGCGCCCAAAATGCCGTGACGTATTTTCCGGAGTTTCAATACAAGAAATACTGGCGTTTATTGGAGCGGATGTCGAGCGGGTTCCATTCTAAATTTGAGTTTAAAAAGAATGAATACAGTACATTTAAACGTAGGACACATTTCACTCCGATATGGATGCCAGATGGCAGATATACGCCCTATACATGGTTGATAGATGCCTGGACACCAGCAGGAATGTTATCATTAAACCTGACAGATAATCTGACAATTAACGGTAATTTGTGGACGGACTGGCATATAGCGCCGCAGATATCGGATTAATTGGTATCATAAAACATGCATTTAGATAAGGGGTTGAAAAGCAAATCATTGAAAACTACATCTTCATCAGAAATGTCTTGAAATGAAAAAAATAGTTACATTAAATACTGGAATAGTTACATGTACGAATTATTAGAAATAAATTATGATACAATTTCTACATAAATGATAGGGGGGTGATTCCATTGGGGATAGAAATGATAACTGCTGGATTTACCAGTAATAAACGATAACTTGTACGAAGGAAAAGGAGGAAATTCATGAAAAAATTATTAGCCCTAATGTTATCCTGTGTAATGATTATTGCTTCGGGTACTACGGCGTTTGCAGCTACAAATTATCAGGATGTTATAACCATGACTGAGCCAGGAGCAGAGGAGTCCAGAATCGATGCTCCTATCTCAAAGCATATGTTTACTCCAGAAAGCAACAATGCAGCTTCACCTAGAGCAACAATTGTAATTAGTAATGTAAGTGATCCGGTTCGATATAATTTGTTTTCAGCATTAACGACTTATTCTGCCGGACCAAGTAATATAACATATTCAAAAGGAAGATCGGTTACTATTTCAGCATCTGTAACTGGCGGTGGTGGTATAAGTGTTGATATATTGCAGGCCCAAATTGAAGGAACTATCGGAGCGTCTGTAACATTTACAGCTAGTGAAGAGGTTTCTTACGAAGTTCCCGCTGGCTATAAGGGAAGAATTGTATTGAGATATTCACAGGATCGGTATACATACAAAGTGACAAAAGACGGAAAAACATATGATGGTGCAGCGTATACGGCAGCCTATGATGAGTATTATGCGAGACAGTTAATTTCACTGTAAAAAAAGAATATATGAGTGAATGAATATAAGTGCTCCAAAATTGTACTATTGGTGTTTTAAGAAACGTTCGATTTTACAACTTTGGGGCACTTTTCTCGATGGGGGTTGCATGTAATGAAAAAAACAATTTTGGTAATTATTGTGGTTTTATTACTATCCGGTTGTAGTAATAAGAAACAAGAGATAATTGAAGACATAAAATTCGATGAAGTAGTAGCAACGTATACAATAGATAGAAATAAGTCGGATTGTGAATTACTTTTATATGGTAGATGCGACAATATTGGAGAAGATGATTTAGAAAATCTTAATAAACTGGATAAAAAGGTTACATTGATTGGTACTTATGATAAAAGGCAAATAAGTTACAGTGCAGAAATTGATAGATGGGAGATGCCAGATTCAAATATATTAACAAATGGTATTGTATTGCATTTATCAATAGATAATTGTAAAAATTTAGTTAATAAAGTAAAAATAGATAAAATGATATTCAAAATTTCCAATAGCGAAGTTGAAAAAGGACTTGAAAAAATATATATAAATGCTTTTGATAGTTCAGATAGTAGTTTGTCAATTATGGAAGCTCCAATTGCTCCGATAGGTTCTATTGAGCTAAATAAAAAGCATACATATTCTTACAAGATACTGGATATAAGTGGTACAGATAGAGACTTGAGAGCAAAAATATTGTATCCAGAAGAGATAAAAAAGTATATTGAAATAGACGATGTCATTGTCAGCCGTGATGAAGAAACAGAATTACAAATAAAAAATGAGTACAAAAATCAAACGACAAAAGTTGATTTAAATAAGATAAAGGTATATAATATTGAATGTACATACATATTGAAAGAAGATGCTTACTTTGTATTTCAGCCACTATTAGAGTTGCAAGATGCTGTGGAGAGTCAAAGTCTTGTTCCATTTGAAGCAATCTGTTTTTTTAACAATAATAATTGAGGTGAGATAAATTGAAAAAGAGACTTTATTTCATTTACCTGTGTATTATGCTGATTATGATTAGCGGTTGTGGTAAAAACGTTACTGATGAAGACATATCTAGCGAAAACACTTATGATTTTTGGCTTACAAATGATACCCCATTAATTTTTAAGAGTATCGATTTAACATTTAATGACGACAAGGATAATGTTTTAGTGAGTAAAAACATTAATGTAAACGACACGGCTAAATTTTCTGTTCCGGAGAGTACAACAAGTATTACAGTTACTTTGAATCCCAAAGATGCATATTCAGTTAAAAAAGAATTGGAATTGGAATTAGAATTTGATGCGGATAATATCCTTGAATACAAAATAGTAATTGAAAAAAATGAAATCACACTGAAAAAGCAAGAGAAGGAAGAATAAAATTATTGAGTATATAATGAGAGTTAAAAAGGTAAAGCGCAAGAATTGAATGCGATTTACCTTTTTGGCATTATAGAAGCAGTAATTATCATAATGATGATGTACTTACAGATGTTCTATTAAATTAACATAAAAAATATATGTGGTTTTTGAAGAGGAAGATGCTAAAGTCTTCCTCTTTTGTTATATGAGGAGGAGCAGCATGTACGATAAAAACAAAACTTTGGATACCCTGAAAAATGAAATCTTCTTGTCAAAAGACAACCTGTATCTAGCGAAGGAGGCGTTAAATGCCGACAGGATACCCTATGAGACGGTAAAGAAGATCATGGAGGTTGGAGGATATAGAAATAAAATAAATGCTTTGCGCAAAGCGTATTTGATGGGTATAAATTTTGACAGCCTTATCGGTCTTGTACATGATTCAGACGGTCCGGAGGAAATCCGGTCAATAGCCGGGGCACTGGAAAGGAAACTGGATATCCAGAAGATTCAGATCGTGGCAGATGGAAAACACGATTACAGACAAATGGATTTAGTTTTTTACGGGTTTTATACTGGCAGAAGCATACAGGAAATGGAGCTGGCAACAGATAATCGGTTTGATGAAGAGCAGATTGAAGAAATCCTGTCGGGTTTTCGCTCTGGGCTTGCCTATGACCAGGTGGCCTTTTATGCGAAAGAAGAATTTGACTGTTATCAGATGCGAACCATAAAAAGGTCCTTTCTGTACGACCATCTGACAGTCGAGGAAGCGGCAATATTCGCCCTACCCAGTAATAACACAAAGAAAATGCGCCAGGAGATTAGAAAGATAGTGATGCGACGCAGTAAAACAAATCTGTAATTGTGAAAAAGGATGAGCGCATGGAGAAAGAAGCAATAAATTATATCCTGCAATTGGCAGAGGATGTAAACAGTCTTGTGATGGATCTTGGACCATTTGGGCTTACGGACGAAGATGAAGTGAAAAAAACTCTACAAGACCGGATACTTGAAACATATGAATGGCTGTCCGAACCAAAGGGCTGCAAAGAAGCATCCGAGTATTTTGAGGAACTGCTTGCGATTCTGGATAAGTCGGATGCAGATTATCAAAGAATCGCTGATATATGTAAAAGAATCCATAAGGTCCAGGAAACAGAGCCATGGAAAGAAAAAGTAGCTGTTAGAAACAGTACCGGCTGTCGCAAATGACCAGAGCCAGGATATATCCATGATATAGGACAGACTAAGGCAACAGAACCCCTTCAAGTAGAGAGGTTTCATAGATTCCTCTGGTAAAAATCTAAATTGAAATGCAAAAAGGAGGGATAAGAAGTTGTGGCCATGTAAAACGATAGTCTCTTCGGCGCTTATTGGATTTAGAGGCGAAGAGCATTGAACGGATTAAATTAGCAAGTGAAATGTCAAAGAGGTACTATGATGCGCCCATAATCTGTACTTACAGCGGGGGAAAGGATTCAGACGTACTTCTGGATTTATTTATCCGGTCAGGAGTTGAATTTGAGGCCCACAATTCTCACACAACGGTCGATGCTCCCGATACAGTATATTACATCCGGGAGAAATTTCGAGGTTTAAAAGAAAAGGGAATACCATGTTATATCCATATGCCGCCACTAAGCATGTGGCAGTTGATTGTTAAAAAGAAGATGCCGCCCACTAGGATGCAGCGCTACTGTTGTGAAATTTTAAAGGAAAACACAACACCAGACAGGCTGGTTTCAACGGGCGTGCGCTGGGACGAAAGCACCAAACGGTCTAAGAGAGGACAGTTGGAAGCGGCTGCTCCAAAGGTCGAGAACAGGATCACCCTGATGAACGACAATGATGATAAGCGGTTGGTTATTGAGCGGTGTGCAATCCGTGGCAGGGTAGTATCCAACCCTATCATTGACTGGACGCATAAAGATATCTGGGATTATATCCGTTCCAACCATATGCCTTATAACCCACTTTATGATATGGGGTATAAAAGAGTTGGCTGTGTAGGATGCCCGATGGCTGGCAAAAACCGCTACAAAGAATTTGCTGACTTTCCAAAGTACAAGGCAGCTTATATCAGGGCATTTGATAAAATGCTGGTGGCTATCCATGCGGCGGGGAAACCTACTAAGTGGAAAAATGGAAAGGACGTGTTCCGGTGGTGGATGGAGGATAAAAATGTTGAGGGGCAGTTATGCCTCGCGGATTTTATGGACATGGGACCAGACTAAAACAATGAATCAACAACAGGAGGTTTACGTTCCAACCGGAACTAATTTATATAAAAAAGTGAATGAAAGCAGTACCGATTGAGTTAAAAGCGGCAAATGAATATGTCGCGCAAAATCACAGGCACCATAGCCCTGTATACAGGGATAAATTCCGTGTCGCATGTACTGAGCATGGCAGAATATGTGGTGTCATACAGTGCGGCAGACCGGTATCCAGGTATTTAGACGATGGAAAAACGCTAGAAGTAACGCGTTGCTGCACAGACGGTACAGCCAATGCCTGTAGTTTCCTATACGGGCGAGCAGCCCGGATTGCAAAAGAGATGGGGTATGAGCGGATCATCACTTATATCCTTATCTCTGAATCCGGTTCTTCCTTAAAAGCGGCAGGGTGGGAATGTGAGAAAGAGATTGCAGGGGGCGGCTCCTGGGATACACCTGCCAGGCGCAGGTATACGACAGCGCCGCAATGCAAAAAGCAAAGATGGATAAAAAAATTGACGTGAAGAAGGTGATGAGAATCGAGAATCGGAATAATAGATGCTGATTTATTGGATAAAAACAGGCACCGCATGCCAAATCTGGCATGTGAAAATCAGCGGATTCCATAAGCAGATGGGGAATCAGGTACATTTATTGACGGAGTATTCAGGCTTCAATGAGTTTGACAAGGTATATCTGTCAAAGATCTTTACGGCTACGAAGTATCCGCCGGAAGTCCTAGAGATGGAGAATGTAGAATATGGAGGGACTGGGTTTTATTTAGACCAGGCTCCCGAGCTGCCTTACGAAATAGAACATGCCATGCCGGATTACAGTCTGTATGCGGATTGGCTTGAAGGCAAGGGAGAAGAAGGAAAAAAGAGTAAGAAGTATAAGTATTACCGGGATTATTCTATTGGTTTTTTAACAAGGGGCTGCTTCAGGCAATGCCCCTTTTGTGTGAACAGAAATAAAACAGTATCCGTTCCTGCGAGCCCAGTAGAGGAATTTTATAATCTAAAGAAAAAGAAAATCTGTCTGCTGGATGATAATTTCCTTGCATGTGGGGAGTGGAGCGCATTATTGGGACAACTACGGGAAACCGGCCGTCCGGTCCAGTTCCGGCAAGGTCTGGATATCAGGCTGATTACCAGGCAGAAAGCCAGGGAACTGGCATCTTGTAGATTGGATGGAGACATATTATTTGCTTTTGACAATATCAAGGATAAAGAAATAGTTATAGAAAAGATGAAGATCATAAACCCAATATTCCAGGAATCAAAAAGGATTAAGTTCTATGTTTTGACCGGGTTTGATGAAGATGGAAAATATGATCGGACTTTCTGTAAACAGGATATCCTACAGGCTTTTGAGCGAATCCGGATTCTAATGGAGCTGCGTGCGTATCCATATATCATGCGGTATGAGAAATATCAGGAATCACCTTACCGGGGAATGTATATAAACCTGTCCAAATGGTGTAACCAACCCCACATGTACAAACAGATGAGTTTCCGTGAATTTTGCCACTTGTCAAAAGAAGGGAGTGCCTGCAGAACGTATCTGGAGGAGTATGAACGGGACTTTCCGGAAATCAGCAGTTATCTTGACATGAAATTTTAAAACTCTGATTCAGGAGGTGGTGTTATGAAGTTTACAGATGAAGAATTAGAGATAGCCAAAAGCGTGGACCTGGTGTCTATTGCTGAAAGGCAGGGCTTTACAACTAAGCGGGTAGGCAGTTACTATACGCTAAAAGAACATGATTCTATAAGGATAAAGAATCGAAGGAGCTGGCTGCGTTTTTCCGTACCCCAGAACCAGGATGGACACAGCGGGGACAACATTGAATTTCTGAAACAATTTTGCTATATGGATTTTCGTGAGGCGGTTATTTATCTGTTGGAAGAGGCCGGCTATCGGTATGAGGATAAATCATTTAAAGATGATACAAGCAGGAAAAACCACGAAAAAAGAAAAGAAGAGCAAAAAAAAGAACCAGAAGAGAAAGGGGAGTTTGTGCTTCCAGAACCAAACGATAATTATCGGAGGTTATATGCCTATCTGTTAAAAACGCGCTGCTTGAGTAAAGAGGTCGTTGACTGGTTCGTTAAGAAAAAGCTGATCTATGAAACCCGCAGATATCATAACGTGGTTTTTATTGGTAGAGACTCTTTTGGCACAGCCCGGTTTGCCAGTATGAGGGGGACAGTTGATAATTATGGGAACCCGTTTAAAGGAGACGTGGAGAACAACGATAAATCCTATGGGTTCAATGTAAGAAACAAGGGAAATAAAGAGCTAAAAGTATTTGAGGCAGCTATTGACCTGATGTCATATATGGACTACAAGCGGGACGGTCAGTCAAACAAACTGGCATTAGGGACAACTTGGGACGGGGCATTGGACCGGTTCCTGCTGGAAAACCCGCAGATAAAACAGATAAGCCTGTATCTCGATAATGATAAGGCAGGCAGAACGGCGGCTGCGCTTATGCGCAAGAAATATATGGAAATCGGATACCGCGTCAAAATCCGGTTTCCGCCGCATGGGAAAGATTGGAATGAATTTCTTGTTGTAGAGAGAAAAAGGGCTGTTATTCAATATTTAAACAGGAATGGCAATCTGGACCGGAAACAGGCAATCGGATAATTTCATAAAAGTAAGGAGACAGAATGGATTATTTTAATTTCAAAGAAGAATTTCTCTATCAGTTTATTGACCTGATGGAGAAAAGTAAAACGTCAGGGGCGTTGAACTTGGTTATGGAAGGGCTGCCAGGTGAATCAATCACAATGAATTTCAAGGAGTATGACAGGTACTGCCCCGTGGTCAGCATAGAGGAACTGTTTTTGAGAAGCCAGTACGAAATGCTGCCAGTCAGGATATTGGCCTCGGAGACACTGCAGGAATTTCAGACGGCGGAAACCGGAGGTATCCGATTGAAGATGGATACGGTCAAGAATCCATTGTTTGTAGAGTTCCATGCAGTGAATGCAAACAAATACCAGAAGAGGCTGGAAGAATTGGAGCTGCCGTATACCAGACTGGGAGATATGTGTATCTTTTATCGGTTCCGTGTGAAAGAGGAAAGTGAAAAACTTGTATACACCATGCCAGTAGATGAAGAGGACTTACAGCGGTGGGGAATGCATGTAGACCAACTGCATGCGTGCGTGTCAGACAATGCTTTCTCCCAGTATAGTGTGCAGATTGAACCGGTTGCAGCCGTTATACGGGAAGGCTTGGAGGCAGGCTTTACGCTTGGGAGAGGAAAGATTACAAATGAACGTGCAAGTGCCTGGCGGCTGACAGGTCCGGGAGGCGCGGCAGGCATGCTTTATAGGAATATTCTGGATGAATTTGCAGAAATGGTCAACACGGATCTGTACCTGCTTCCAGTAACAGCAGAGGAAACCGCTATCTATGCCGCCGACCAGTATACACCTGCTGACCTTCAGATGCGTCTCGAAAGAAAAAAATCTTTAAAGGGATTTGTAAGCCATCCGTTGTCAGAGTCGGTTTTGTATTATAGTCTCAAGAGTAAAACCATGACGGTGCACCAGACTTCATTGGTGAAAAAAAACCTGGTCTAAGAGTCGGTACGGGAGCCTACAGATGCAGGAAATGGTAAATAGACGAAGAGGAGTGCCTATATCCAGACACCGGATATTAAGAGTGCTGCAAAACTGCAAGAAGAATTACAGGAGGACAATCGTGTGAAAATGTTGAGTGGGGATAGGCACCTTGTACTCTCTGGGAAGATATTTATGTATGATGCCGATAGGAAAAGTCTGGTCCCAGCGATGGAACATATTATTGAAAAGCATAAAGTGAAATAGAAAATCGTTTTAATCGGGTGGAACGCAGGTGCCCAGAAAGGGAAGAAGAGAGATGTATTATTATAGTGAGAACGAGGCATATGACGATTTACGAGAGGATTTTATTGATGAATTTAAAGACCAACTACAATTAAGAGACAAAGGGGAGAAACTGAAACTGGTAGGTGAAGGAACGCCATTTGAAGCTATTATGCTGAAAGGTGGCGGGGATTTAGTTTGCCCCAGTATTCCAATGGAACTGGTTTATCTCAATTGTTATGTTTATGAAAGCTACGAGATAGACCAGGCGGCCAAGCATATTCTCGGCACATTTGATGAGGTTGAGTGGATACCGCGTGAGCAACTGGAGCAGATTGAGTATGTACTTATTTATCCTATGAATTTAGCAGAATATCAGGATAAACTGGTGGAAGAAAACATTGCATATATGCCATATCAGGATATGGCAGTTACTTTCCAATTCTGCATTGAAAAAGGGGAGAGATCGTACTGCGGAGACGTTACAAAAGAGCATTTGGAAAAATGGGGAATCAGTGTGGAAGAACTCTTTGAGAAAGCCAGATATAAGGATTTAAAAGAAATAGGTCTTCAGATTGTAAATATGTACGATTCACTGACAACCAGTTTTGAGAATGATAAATCATTTCTTTTAAAACCGGTTGTGCCATTGGAGCTGAAACAAGTCTATAATGTCTTTAGTGTAAATGGGGGTGGTGCAATCTTCTATCCGGAAGCTATGGAATTGGTGCATGCTAAATTAGGGGACGAAATGCTGATTATTCCCAATGATGTCTTTGGTACTTATGTCCATGCACAAAGCGTTAGTAATCTATCAAAATTATATGAAGGTCTGTACGGTGAAAATGAAATGAAAGAAGAAACCGGGGAGAAACGCCATAAACTTTCTGAGAGGGTTTTTAAATACGATTTGGAGAGCAGAAAACTGGTCCATGCAGTTTTCCCTAAAATTGAGAAGCATAAAATGAGGTAGGTAGGTGGATTTATGAATTTAACAAACTATGACCAATTTAAGGCTGCTTATCTACAGAAAATGGCAGAACTTTTAGACCAGCGCGGTTACTCCATCAGACCAGTCATGATAGGGGAAGGGTTGTCGCTGGAAAAGGCAACCCTGGATTTAGGCAATAAAATCTGTCATTGCATAGACCTTCAGGAAGTTTATTCGGTTTACTGCAAAAATGCTAGGCCGATGTTTTCTGTTGCGAAGGATGCATTGGCTTGTTTCCGGGAGTTTGGTACAGAACAAAGAGAGCAGGTGGAAAGCATAGAAAATGTTTTAGCCTGTGTAACAAATTATGAGAAAAGCAAGGAAATCCTGCAAGGTAAGGGTATACCATATTTGCTAGTGGATGACATGGCAGTATATTTTAGGTTTGATTATGAGCTGCCTTTCGGCGGCACAATGGAAAGTATTGTAACAAAAGACCATCTTCTGAAATGGAATTATTCAATCGAAGAAGTATTCAATCTTGTAAGACGATGTGAAGCACAGTTAATCGGTGCTTGTGCTTATGACTGGGTGGAACCCCCAAAAACATTTGATTTTGGGCATATACAAGTAATCGCAAGGGCAGAAGATATCTACAATGCACCATATGATTTGTATGGATTGAACGGTGCAGGGGCGATATTTTATCCTGAAGTGCTGCGTCAATTTGAAGAGGCTTTTCATGAGCGGGTCATAATCGTACCGTATTCAGAACGAAAAGCGGCCATATTACCGGAAAGTCGGATACAGGATAAGTGGGTACAAAGAAAAATCCGGGAATATACGGAAGATAAGGACGCACGATTACTTTTGTCCAGGAAGGTTTATTCGTATACAGAGGGGAAGTTTTACAGGCTCAAGGGTGGTATAGAACAATTACAGGCGGTCATTGATCAGAAATTGGAGTCAACTATGAATCATGAGAAAACACTGGTCGGTAAAAAGCAAAGCAGATAAAATCTCAAGGAGGATAGACAAAGATGGAATATGAAGAATTCATCCAGTTATTTACCCATGAATTCAACTATAATTTAAAAATGCTGGGTGTTCCATGGCGGGCTAAGTATGAGAACACAGGCGGCAGAGAAGAAGTTTTGGTGGTAATCCATGGTGGAGGGCATGATTTTCCTCCGATTAAAGTTTACGATTATTACCAGGAGTTTTTGCAGGGGATGCCCTGGGGAGTCGCTGCACGGAAAGCAACACAGGATTTCTTTGATGATGAGATCACAAAATGTGCACTGATGGATATGGGGCTTTTTCATGCAGATATGGTAATTCCCACTTTTATGAACACAGAGGAAAATGGGGAACTATTGAAAACCGTTCCATATTCAAAGTTTGAAGATTTAGCAGTTATACTTCAAATTGCATATCAGTCCCTGGGCGGTATCAATCTCAACCTTGTGGTAACAGACGATATCTTACAGGGATGGGGGCTGAGGTATGATGAACTTTATCAAATGACCCTGGATAATCCGAGGAATATTGATTCTGTACAGATGATAGAGTTGCACAAGATGATGGATATTATATCACCCGATGAAACAGTAGAGGATTTACCTCCCTTCTATGTGGTGACGAATACTGGTCAACATTTAGGCGCTGCAGGAATTCTTTACAAAACCAGAATGCATGAGCTTGTAGAAACTATGGGGGAGGATATCTTATTGGTTCCAATGAGCGTTGACCATTTTTTGACAATGCCGCTTTTAGACCATAAGGGCATAGATTATATATCTAATGCTTTACACAACAGTAACAAGGTAATCACTGGCAGTACAAAGCTTCTGTCTGGGAATCTATACCACTATAATTGCAATACCGAACAGTTCCGTATGATTACTCCCAACCAACTAAAAGAAACGAAAAAACGCGGCAGATAGGGAGGATGGTTTGAGAAACGATAGTTATTCAATCATAGAGAAAGAGAAAAAGGAATTTTATGAAACTTTTATACATGAATTAAACGATAATTTACAAAAAATGGGATTAGGGTGGAAGGTGGTGCTGCCTGACCATATTTCGGATGGCTGTGTGATCAGTTTACAGGGCAGTCCGGAGAAAGGCCCGGAAATATTTCCTTTTGTAGCATATAACCGTCATACACAGTTGGAAGAACCCCTGTGGCTGGTAGTCAGGAATTCGCTAGAGTTTTTATTGCGGGATGACCGGATCACCAAAGCCGCATTTAAAGAGATGGGGGTGTTATCTCCAAATCTGGTAGTTCCGACATTGATGAACGCGAAAAGAAATCAAGAGGTATTGGACAATTTTCCACATAAGCTATATGGAGACGGGGACCTTGCCATTGTATTGAGGATTATTTATCATTCAACAGATTGTTTGCTTGAAGATATGCACCTTAATTTAAGAGTGACAAGTGAAATGCTGAATGAGTTTGGAATGGATTTTGATACCCTTTATCAGTGGTCGCTTGATAATCCGGAAAATCAAAGGGCTGTTTCCGTGGAACCGTTTGGGACAGAACCGGAAAAGAAGGATATCTACATTATGACAACAGAGAACTTTTACTGGGGTGCTTCTGCTTTTTTATACAAAGAAAAAGTACACGAGCTGTCAGATAAACTGGGAGGCGATATGGTACTATTTCCTACAAGTATCAATCAATGCGTGGCATTATCAAATAAAAACAAGGACGGAAGAAAATGGATTCAGGAAACCCTCTACGACTCTAAACAAAATGGTTTTCAGCAGAGGGAAAAAGATTTATCCGATTATATTTATGTTTATAGCCGGAAAACAGATGAGATCCGTAAAACAAGTCAAAGGATGCGGCAGAAGCCAAAAGTGAATAAAAACCATAGCAGGTGACTTTTCAGAGCGATTCAGAAAAGAACCTGCTTTTTTCATTTAATCATAAAGGAGATAAGAATATGAACCTCAAATTATATAAACAGTTTTCAGATGCTTACCAGCAATGTATTCGTTCCGCTTTTGAGGATTCCGCAATTCGCGGGGAAGTTAGAACGGTGGCCAGGGGTCTCCCGACCGAGGGGATCACAATTTTATTTGAGCAGGAGGGGCGGTACTGCCCTGTCATTCCGGTAAGGGAGGCATTTTTGAGAGCGGAGATGTTTGACACCTGGGAGGAGGAATTGGCAGACCGGGCGATGGAAGTGTTCTCTGATGCGGAAGCGGAAGATCTGCGTATTGCAGTAGGCCAGTTGGAACAGCCGGAATATGTGGCAGTATATGCCGCAAACCATAGAAGTGACCTGGAAGCCCTGAAAAAGAATGATATGCCTTACCAGGTTATGGGTGACATGGTGCTCTACTATATGTTTCACGCACCGCTGGGAGACGGGCGTTATTATCAGGCAGAAGTAACCAATAAACATCTGGAAGCCTGGAAAATGAGAAAGAGTGACCTTCATAATTTTGTGCTGGAACATTCGCTGGTTTCCATGGAGAGTAAAATCTATCCATTGTGTAAAAAAATCGAAAACGTGTTGGAAGGGATTTCGTGCTGCCTGAATCATGGTGAGGCAGATGATAGCCTTGGTTATGTGGTCACGGGACCAGGAGGTGCGGCAAGCGTATTGTACTGGGATATTTTGCAGGAACTTAGCCGCCTGATGCCGGATAGCTTTTATATTTTGCCATATTCAGAGAGGGAGGCTTATATCCTGCCTGATACTATGGGAGCACTGGCACCAGCATTTTCCATTGAAGATGTCCACAAGAATGGGAACCGTCAGGTTCGACACAGCTTGGCTGGGTATGCCATATCAAGTCATGGTTTCCACTACTCACCATCGGAGAACAAGAACAAATTGCTGACCATACGCGAATGGTTGAAGGGTGTAAGTGAATGACATATGAAGAATATAAACAGGAACTTCTTACAGAACTTGGGCGTCACATTGATGAAGAGCAGCAGAGATTGATAGTAATAGCAGAAGGTACGGGCAATGAGGAAATAGCCCTTGAACTTATGCAACCACCTGTGTGTAGTCAGTCATTGTCAATCCAGAGTTTATATAGGCAATGGAAAGAAGGAGAATTGACGGCACAGGCAAGCAGTATCTGCGATTATTTTGAAAAAAAGCGTGCCATTGAAACAATTGAGCAGTTAGAAAATGTTACGATATGGGCAGCCAATTTTGAAAAGTCAGCCGAAAGGCTGGAAGGGAACGATATACCATATCTGCCTGTTGGGGACATGGCTGTATATTTTCAGTTCTTTGATGAGGTCTATGACGAGAATGAACAGTGGCCTCTGGAGTATAAAAGACCTGTCCAAAAAGATCATTTAAAGCAGTGGAGACTTACGGTACAGGAATTATTTGACAAAGTCAAATATTTTGATATAAATGAACGCTTTCAGACGGTTTTGGATACGAGCAGAGCTGTTCTGGTTCATACATTAGGGGGATTAAGCGGGGCGCTTCCAGACACAAAAGACTATTATGGGGTGTACAGTGAGAATGGAATTGCAATCATGTTCTATCCCGATGGTTTGAGTGAAATCGCAAGGCGTCTGGATGATGACCTGTATATCATGCCATTATCAAATGATAAAATCCTTGTCTGTCCAAAATCAGGACACAGTTTGGAAACTTTGCAGGAAGTAGTAAAAAAGGGCTGTGAGATGGATAAGAGAGCAGAAGTGTTCCCGGTCCAGGTCTCTAAAATGGTGTTCCAGTTTGATGCCGGGAGCCTTGCAATCCAACCGGCGGCACAGATAGAGAAAAAAGCGAGACATAAGGCAAGATAAGATGAAGGAAAGACTTTTAAAGGGGGTGGTGAAGCCCAATCCAATAAAGAATTCAGCAGTCATGGAAATTTAATTTGTACCAGTAGCTCGTAACTTATTCGGAAACTAATTACATTCAAACATTTGAAAGGAGGTAAGAGGTAATCCCGGGTAAAATGTGTAGCTACACCCTCTAAAAAGGGAATTGGATTATAAATTAATAAATTTTTGTGAATTTGATAAATATGCAGTAAGAAGTTATTGCGCCATACATGGGGTTGACGAGAGTGCCAACCTTGGGGACATTACGAAAGTTGATGAGAAAAAGCTACCTTATTTCAACTTTATCTGTGGTGGGAGCCCGTGTCAGGATTTCTCCCTAAGTGGGAAACTGGCCGGTTCCGTCTGGAGGTGCAGAGATTGCGGGCATGAGGTAAACCCGCTGCAGGTACATTGGAGCAAACGGGATTTTTGTGAAAAATGCGGCTCAAAGAATCTGGATAAAACAAGGTCCTCTCTCCTTGTAGAGTGGCTTCGGGTTATCCGGGAAGTGAAGCCGATGTTTGGAGTTTATGAAAATGTAAAAAATATTGTTCAGGCAAGGTTTCTAAACAGCACGTTCCGTCTATTTGAGCAGGAATTGCAAGAATATGGCTACAACACCTATTGGAAGGTACTGAATGCGAAAAATTATGGGATTCCGCAAAACCGAGAACGGGTATACCTCGTCCTGATTAAGAAGGAATGTGATAATGGGAAATTCGTGTTCCCAGAGCCATTGGAAGATGGAGGGCGGCTGATGGATCTCCTTGAAGATGAGGTAGAAGAAAAATATTATCTGTCAGATGATAAAGTGCAGAATCTGATTACAGACATGAAGGAGCGGAAAGCGCTTCTGTATATGCCCGGGGTAGAGGAACTGAAACAGTTTGAACATAAACTGTATAAAATCGGACAGGTCCAGGGGTATCTTGGCGATCCCCAGACTGGCAGGGTATACTCTGCAATCGGTTCCAATCCTACTTTAATGGCAAGCAGTTCCGGCAGAAATAAAATTGCAGTGGTCGGAAGTATTGGAAATTCCCAACTGAGTGTTATACTATCAGGGATGGGAATTGCCAATACCCAGCTTGCGAGCCACGACCAGACAAAAATTCTGGAAGTGGGGGCAATCCGTGGAAGATATAATGAAGAGGGAAAAGTCGAACAGATCCTGGAAATAAAAGATCATCCATGGTGCAGTTATGCGATTACATCCGTACAGAAAGATAACATCATTCTGGTACGGCAGGACACTGTGAAGGGCTACGAGGAATGTATGGCAGACGGAGTTGCAAATATTGCCTATCCGAACGCCGTCGGAAAACGGGGCCGGGTACAGGGACATGGAACCATCTGCCCGACAATCACTGCG
>Ga0137302_10300_pt1 | contig 29536 bp, 48 predicted proteins | sample Ramsor2O_GlcNAcB_FD_97184 | JGI IMG/M metagenome (GOLD analysis project Ga0137302, IMG submission 97184) | Mouse cecal microbial communities from Vienna, Austria - N-Acetylglucosamine amended with D2O_GlcNAcB | ecosystem: Host-associated > Mammals > Digestive system > Large intestine > Cecum... | reverse complement strand
CAAGAGCAGCAAGCAAGGTTATGAACACCAGCAGCAAGCTTTCTCCAAAATCTAAAATTAATCTTGAATCTGCCTCAACCAACAGCCCGTTTGGCAAAACCCCAAAAAATGTAACCATAAACCGCGCCGTCCAGCTATAGGGAAAAAGCCAGAATATAGGTGTTAAAGCAAAAAACAGACCACTTAACGCACTGGCAAATAAATGAATGATCACAGTAGCAGCAAATCCTGCTTTTTGAACTAAAAATAAACAAAAAGGAATCTGCCATAATAAAGAAAGCCACAATAAGCAGTATGCTAAAATAAAATATCCCGCATTACTGACCGCAGATGAAATACCGGTCCCTATGCCTTCAGATATCACTGTGATAAAAGTAAGTAATAAGGATATCATTAACATATTAAATGCAATCAGAATTATTTTAGAAATAAATACCTTCTTCAAGTTAATGGGCAGGCTATAAAGCGTCCGGTATTGGTGTTTTTGATCTTTTTTATTAGCCAAATGACATAAAAACACAATCGTAATGGACCCAAGAGGCATACACCAGTTGCTGACAACAGAGCTTGAAAAACCGCCTAAACCAATACCAATAAATATAAATATCACAGATACTAAAATTAAAGCTATGGGTATGAATACTATCAGTTTCCGAAACAGGGATCGTTTAAATTTTAGAATTTCTGCTTCTAAGTATGTTCGTAGCATCAGGCATCACGCTCCTTTCTGACAATGTCCATAAACAATTGCTCCAGATTTTCGTTAGCATCAATAGAGTTCTGATAGAGAAGAGATCCATTGTAAATAATTCCTATATCATCGGCAACCTGTTGTATTTCGCTTAAAATATGGCTTGAAATAATAACAGTAATGCCGGACTCCACAAATGTTCCAATCATCTCCCTCAGTTCTTCTATACCAAAAGGATCCAATCCGTTAGCAGGTTCGTCTAAAATTAATAATTCGGGATCATTAAGAAGTGCTAATGCGATGCCTAGTCTCTGTTTCATTCCCAGGGAAAACTGGGATGTCTTTTTATTTCCGGTATCGTCCAAGTCTATTCTTTGTAAAACTTCATTACATTTATCCGTTTTAATGCCCAGAAGAGTTGCACGCACTTTTAAATTTTCAAATGCCGTTAAATTATCATATAGCGGCGGTGATTCAATCAATGAACCGATGTTCCATAAATCTTTTCGGGTCCAGGGGTGATTGTTAAACAGTATTTTTCCTGAGGTTGATCTGATATTCCCCGTAATCATCTTTAATAATGTAGATTTACCCGCACCATTTGGTGATATATAAATAATACAACTAAATAAATACCATATATTACCAATATATTCCTTATAACCGGTATGCTAAAATAAATACATGGAGGGGTTTCTTATGGATGATGAAAAGGCAAATACATTAAACAATTTTATATATGAAATCGATAAGTAGCGTAGAGACATTATATATAGGAAGATACTGCGTAAACGGTCAATAAAGGCAGTTTCCATAATCCTTGTATTTGCATTACTTTTATTTATGCCCATAGAAGCCGCCTATCTGCAGGAACCAGAATTTGCCCTGCTGGATTCCGAGCATAACATAGACCAGAACGGTAACTGTGTGGTACATGCCATTGTAAAGCACGCAAACTTCGATAGGCAGATTGTTAGTGCTGCTACCGGAATGACTGCCAGGCACCAGGTTAAGTTTAACGATCTGCGTAAGTACCGAACCATAATATATATGTATAGGAACATCTTCGATTATGTGGGTGAGAAACCGTTTAAGACTGTACATATGTACTCGGATTCTAAATTTGTTCATATACTAAAAGATAATTGGCAAATCCGTGGGACAATATTATACTATTAGTGTATTAACAACCACAGCTAATACATATATGACTCATAGCCCGGAATCCATATCCGGGCTATACCCTTTTTAAATTAGCCCTGGTAAATAAATTGCCAAGGCTAATTTAGTCCGCAAAATCCCGCGTACTAATATTATTTAATCAACGTTCTCCAGGTATTCTTACCAACAATACCATCTATCGAAAGACCTTTCTGTTTCTGTAATTCCATTACAGCCGCCTTGGTCCCGGCTCCGAATGCGCCATCATATCCGCCCGTCACACCGATTTTAAATCGTTCCCCCAGCCTTTCCTGGACAAGTCGTGTAATACCTCCTCTTGCTCCGCTACGGATTACAGGGCAAGCAGATAGAGTTAAATCTCCAGCAGTATTGTCTACATTTAGTTTGTCCCCGTATTTATCCCTGAAACCTTGCGTATTCAGTTCTGCCTGCAGGCGTTCTACCCAGTTATTCTTTACTGGATTTGGCTTTAAGTTAGTTGCCGGTGGCTCCGGGGTTTGTGCTGCATCTACATTAAATTGTGTAAGATTCCACTTCTTAATAATATTGCAAATCTTATCCACGTAATTAACATCTGTTGCGTATCCGCCATTCTTAATAAGCTGTGCGGCTTTTCTATAATCCTTCTCTCCTGCCAGTCCCGCATATCTTTGTTTGCTTCCATTCGCCGCTCCTAAAAGGTAAGCGCTATGATCTGCAATAGATTCCTCCACGTTCGGATATTTCCGGAAATCTGCGGTTACATAGTAAGGTTTTCCAGCAAGCGTCTGCTCCTGCGTCTTCTTTGTAAATTTGCTTTTTCCATCCCAGGTTGTATCCGGCCACGTATTCCCGGATAGGGTGCACTTCATTCCAAACAAATTGTTTGCTCCCTGCGCAAGGTCGGTCTTTCCGTATCCTGATTCCAAGATGGCCTGCGCCGCCGTGACGCAGGCTAAAATTCCAGAAGTCCGCTGGTCCACCCTGCACAGCGGTCCGATGATCTTTACAAATTCTGCTTCCACGCAACTTTTAAATGCGGTTGCCTGCGTTCCTTTGGCGGTATTGATATATACCGGTTTTCCTTTGCTGTTATAGACTGAATACCCCGCCGGGCAGCACTTCTTTGCACCAGCCAATGTACCCGCGAACAACTGGGACTTTTCATCTTCCCATGATTTGCGTACTCGATACAGCTCTGCTTCTGAGATAACTGGCGTTCCTGCGCTCCCAGATGCCCCCAGACCATTAATAACAGATTGTGCGATAGATTTTGCTACCTTTTCTTTGTTTGCCGTATACCAGGACATATCGTCCCCGTCATCGATGAATGCAGTTTCCAGTAGAAAATATTTAGCACCTGCAGCCTGTGCCCGGTTAAGATTTAACAATCCAGTGCTGGTAAAGTTCCCCCATACCTTAAATCCAAGTTCAGCTATGTTATGAACCATTTTGTCTGCCAGGGAACGCCCGGAATTGTTTGGATGGTAATACCCACCGTCCCCAGTAAATCTTCCGTCTCCGTTCTCGTCCTTTACAGTTTTAGCATTAAAATGGATTTCCAATGTAAAATCGTAGTCCTGGTACCGTGGCGCGTTTCCGCGCTGACTTTGGTAGTAACAGTTCTGGTTCTGCGGGTACATCGATACATTTATGGCATTTCCAATACTTTTCTGTACCAGTGTCGCAAGCTCTCTGGTATAGTTTGCTTCTTGTCCCCATTTACTACAGGCTCCTGGATCTCCTTCTCCGTGTCCAGCGATTAATAGTACTTTTTTACTCATATTTTTTTCCTACCTTTCCAAAAGAAAAGAGAGCGATTATTCGCCCTCTGATTTATTGATGATCTTTGTAAATGCCTGGTGTAATCCGGTACTTGCTAATCCTGTAAACGCTCCATACACAACGGTTTCTAACCCTATTGGAATATTTGCCAGTCCTGCCGATATGCACGCCAGTACAGCCCCCAGCACTGCCAGGATGGTTGGTATGTACTGATTGCTTACCTTTTCTAGCCAGGTGATATGCTTAATGCAGTAACCCACGATTAAACATGCTACTAAAACTACTGGGATATAATAATCCTGTAAAAATCCTAAATCCATAATATTACCTCTTTCTTATAAATATTGGGCTACCATAAAGATAAGCCCGGTTGCCAGTGCCCCAGATATAACAGAAATTATGGTTGTAAATGCTGTCTTCTTAGCACTGTTCCAACGCTCTGCCGGTTCGTTTTCCAACTTCTGCAGCCGGTCTCCCTGCTTTTTCTGTTCTTCCGTCATTGTTTTCATGTTCAATGCCAATTCCTTAACCGACATTGCAAGTTCCTGTATACACTTTTGCTGCGCTTCCAAATCCGCCACACGGGCTTTTAAGGATCTGCTATCCTTTCCAAGCTCCGCTATTTTTACTGCCACTTCTTCATCATTCATATGTCCCTCTCCTTGTGCCATTATTTTAGTGCATAATAAAAGGACCTTACGGTCCCGCTCTTGCTTCCATATGTCCTCCTTATTACTCTGCTAAAATGGTCTCTTTTTCTTCTACGGTAATCCACCCTTTTGTTAATGCTTTTTCTACGACCTCAGCATTACCGGTATTATTATAAATCCTTTTAATTGTATCAAACATAACTACTCCTCCTACATTCCTAAGATTTCTAATGTTAAAGTGTCTACAGTTTCTTCCAAGGATTTTATTCTTTCTTCTGTCTCGTTCGGCTTAATTAGCTCGATCCGGATCAGGCCCCCAAGACAGGAGTTACTTCGCCCGCATCTGTGACAATCGTATTGATTTCAGCATCTTTACGCTTTTCAATATCAACAAGCTTAGTATATCCGATATAAAGCTGTATCTCTTCTTCATTCTGCGCTGACAATCTGTATATTTTTGCTGTATTCTCAGGTTTGAATGAAGTTTCCACCTCGGTTAATGTAGCGTTACCAGGAAGAATAAAGAACACAATCTTTTCTGGTGTGCAATCAATCCCACAGGTAATAAGTTCAAAAGTTTCATTATTAAGTAATTTTATTTTTTCCATAAAATCATCCTTTCTTTATTAAATAGGTTTCAGAGTTAAACACGAATTTAGATAACAAAGGCAGTTACTATTATACTGATGGGGTAAATACCGGGACTCTATACGCTAATAATTTTTACATTTTGATTGGACCGCTTACACTCCCGCCAGGACGGTATCTTGTTATGGCATCACTGCAAAAAACATTTTCCGAACTCCAAGTATATGATGATGCTATAAAAGACTTTTATTTGCATATTACTAATGCAAATACCATTTCATATATCGTGGAAAATAATGCGGAAATAAAAATTGCAATCAGAGGCAAAGCGACCGAAAATACCACTCTTACCAAAAGTGCCAGATATAATATCTTTCAGTCAGTCAGGCTTTAGATAGCAACAATGATGCTTCCGACAAGCCATTCATTTGCAGCGATTGATTTGCCTGAAAGTACTAAGACATCCCCGTTCGCCTCAACTTTTATGGTTGTATTATAAGTACCATTGTCGTAGTTTCCATAAAAAGTGTGGGCTGGGCGTGATCCGACTGGCAGAGCTATAAGTTTATGCCATACATTTAATGGTAAAGGGGATTTTGCTTGCAATGCTATAGTTACAATAAGCATTTTACCTACTTTATCGGTAATTACGTTACCGGATGAATACCATAAATTATACATTTTGTCATAATTATATGTTGTAGCCAAATTCGTGTTTATCTCATTGATCGCCCCTACGATCTCTTTACTTGTCGTGTTCAAGTTTGCCGCTGTGCCTACCCCCAGTTTGGATTTAATACCGGTAAGCAGAGTTGCAAATGTTATTTTCTTAGTTTTACTCGTGTCCTGTATAACCATCAGATCTGCGTCACTCGCCGTGGTGGCCTGCGTCAGGTCCGCTATTTTTCTTGTTGCCATGCTATTCCTCCTTACAAATTAAGATATAACCATCAGTATCAACCAGAGAATAGTCATCCATCGTAGTAATTTCAAATATCTCTGGAACAATTCCAACGGCTAATTTATACTGTTGCCCGGTATTAACCGGGTTTGGGCTTATGTTTACATCGTTTATAACAATATTTGCTACTGCCATTACGACACCACCACCCTTACCGGTTCAATCCAGGTTTCATCACCTATCAGGTAAATATATTTAAGTGTATACATCCCCGCAGTCAGTGGGCATATATAAGCATCTATGACATGGTCATCTACTACACATCTGCCTTCTGCTTCCAAAGATTCATCCTCTGTTAGAAGTTCATAAGTGGCATCCCGGATCTGAAATTCCCCACCTTCTTCAGATGTTATTTCAACCCGAACATGCCGCTCTTCTCCGATATCAAACTTTACTTTAAGCATCCGCCCACCCCCTTTTCATTAAGAATTCTGCTACCATAATATGTTTTTGCGGGCAATATAGCCTTATATGGAATTGGCTTTAAAATGACTGTCTTCTTAGAAGTATCATACATAAAGAAGATTCTGGTCATAAATGTTTCATTGCCGGCTTCATCAGCAGCATACAGCTCTAAAATATATGTGCAGTCCGAATCTCCAGGGACCTGTACTTGCCACAGATCCCCTTCCATGCGTTCAAATACGATTTCTATTTGGTCAACTTTTCCTATCAAGCGTTTTACTGCCATAGGATCACCGCCTAATCCGTAACTTCTACAGAAATAATATAAGTTGTTCCAGCGTCTACGGGGTTTGGCGTAATCGTTACAGACTTAATAGTTGGAGCTACCTGATCCAATGTAACAGTTCGGGTAACTGTACTGGATTTCCCTGCAGTATCCGTAGACACAACTGTAATTGTATTGCTTCCTGCAACAAGTGTTAACGCTTTCGAGAATGTACCATCAGCGTTAACTGTAACGGCTTCCGCTGCGCCGGCATTAAGCTTAACTGTTACTGTACAAGGACTGGAAGTAGCATCGTTTGTTGTTCCTGTAACAGTACATGCTGCCTGGTTTGTAATTAAGTTATCCACCGGCGCTGTTACGGACAGTGTTGGCGGAACTGTATCCACAACAAAAGTTACAGATTTCTGTGCTGCAGCATTTCCATCGAAGTCACTTGCATCCACCCGAATTATGTTGCTGCCTTCCGGAAGTGCGGTTGTAGGCACGTAGCTGCAGGTATAATTCTTACCGTTCTGCGTCTTTGTAATACCCGATGTTATAACTGTGGATCCAATAGTAATCTTAATTGTATCCGGATTAACACCGGAGTCAGCATCAGTTACCGTAAATGTAACGGTTGGTTTATTATTGGTAAGTCTTGCACTTGCTGTAGGTGCTGTAATTGTAATTACCGGTGCCACCTTTTCTTTTACTTTTAACTTTAAGCTGTCACCCAATGTAGCATCAGTATCCGCCTTAGTTGTTACATTCCCAGCCTCATCCGTGGCTTTTATCTGTACCGGGTAATAATGCCCAGCATTTACATTCCACGAACTCCCAGAGGGCGCTGTAATGGTTGCCTCGTACTTTTTAGAAGTACTATTATAGGTTAAAGTGTGTGTTTGACCATTTATAATGGCCTGAACTGTTTTTACTGCCATGTCTTTTCCTCCATTTAAATAACGCCCAAGGCTCCCTGGACGTCTGATTTCAGTGTTTCTATATCTTTTTTTGCCTGCGCAAGATCTGCAAGGATACTTGCTGCACCGCCGCTTTCTAATTGCTTTAACAGCTCCTGCAGGGCGGCAAATTGCTCATTGGTGCTGTTTAACAAGGCTTTCATGTCTTCTATGGTGGCAAGCTGTTTTACTTCACCGGCAGCAAAAGTTGCAAATACTTTCTTGGTGTCCAGCATTACTGCAAATTCACCAGGGCGCATTTTAGAGGGATCGAAGTCTTTTTCATTCCCTCGTCGTATTAGAATAATCATCCATTCCCCTCCTGTAATAGTTTATCTAACTTTTTCTCGATTCTATCAAGTCTTTTCTCAATTCTATCAAGTCTTTCCTCGTTTCTGTTAATGCGCTCAGAATGGTTATTTACTGCCGAAACAAGTGGCGGAATAATCTCTATATAAGAAACACCCTTGTATCCTTCCCTGCCTTCTGTAACTATGCCGTATTCATCCCCGAAAACTTCCTGGACATTATCCGCATTTAAACCCATGTGGAGTTTCTTATCGTCCCCATCTTTCCAGCGGAAGATTATGGTTTCAAGCTTTTTTAGGAGGCTTTCTGCATTTGTAATATGCGATTCTATATCTTTAAGCCTTGGATCGGAGTCATTAACAAATTTACCGGAAGTAACCTCTTCAGCATATAATTTATTTTGAATGAAAACCGGATAATAAAAATCAGCTTTGCAACGACAAATCATATATCTATTTTCTATTTGCACCCTAAAAACAATGTCGTATTCTGTAATTTCATCTTCTTTCGCATAATTATCCAAGAAAATACCACGTGAATCATAAACTGCGCGGCGCAAGTACGTACCATCCCAGCAACTCAAACCATACGATCGATCATATCCTGTTCCAGCACTTCCTGAAACAGAAATTCCCGCATCGTCTAATATAAGACTTCTTTTTTTATCAAACGAATAGGATTGCAATATACCTTCGTTATTTATTTCAAACGTATCTGATGTATTTTTGAATGTAGAACCGGTTATAGTAACTCCTTCTATTTCTATACCTGTGATTTTTCCAGCCTTTATCCAATCAGCATTGATTCCAATCGCCGTCAACACTGTTGCTAAAACATTCCCCTCTTTATCATGTCCATATGGCCAGGTTACGCCGCCGTCTGTAGACACCGCAAATGCATCAATTGTCTGCTTCCATATTATTTTACTGTCTTTCAATTCCGGTTTATCATGCATGTAGCGGATCATGGACCCGTCTGCTTCATCCACTGTGGTAGTTTCGTACATCCCCACTGCATTTGCCATCAAACTTCCTAATTGCCGTGCCGCTAAATCGTATTGGCTAATTTGATTCTGCGTATCCTTTTTTGCCTGTGCCAGAAGTTTTGTTTCTGCTCCATACCGGGTATAATTATTTTCTGTTTTCGTTTCTGCATCACACACAACACTTTGATAACCGCCCATTGAAAACGTTGTATTTGTAATTACTGTTTTATAGGTATTATTCTTACGGTCCGTTACATAGGCAACGTCACCTTCTTCAATGCTTGGATCCGACAAACAGGTTATTGACAATGGTCTAAAATGCCTACCTACTATTCTAGGTCCTACATACCTGGCCACTTCTTCTGTGTGTCCGCCCTGTATCAACGGGTTTCCTTCCAGAGACAAAGCATAATCTTCTGTACCATATAGGAAGGATTCTGTTTTATTTTCATCTGAACTATTATCCGCTGTAGCTTTTACGCCAGTAATTACGATGTCCGCTACATCAATATCTTGACTCCCCAGCAAATAAAGATGGTGAAAATCTCTCTGGTCAGTGAAGCTGCCGCCATCCTTTATATCGCCAATATAATCTTTAAAGTTCCCGCCATCTGCATTTGATCCTGTATAATCATAAAGGTTGCCACCGTCTAAAACATTATCATTTCTGTCGAATATACTAAAATCATACCACCCAAATTCTAATGCATTTGTGTTACTAATCCTTGCATAGCAGCACATGATTTGAGCACAGTAAGATATAATGTCCCTGAATGTTAACGCCTCATCTTCTGGCCGCTTTTCTACTGTAAATCTACCATTTTGTATGGTTTGGGCATTATATGTCATCTGGCAGCATAAACATGCATCCGCGATGATTTCATTAATGGTTGCTGGGTAGGAAAGCTTACTTTTAGAATAAGGTTGATCGAAGAACAGCATATAGTCATATGCCTCTATTGATATTGTAAGATCTTTTGACCTTGCTTTACATACCCGGTAAGTCCCTTTGCTTAACACTTCCCAACTGCCGTCTTCTAACTTTAATCCGATATAGGACCGGATATCTGCACCTTCAAAATCATACTCCGAAAATTTATCATTCATATTGTTTAGAACTGCAGTGTACTTCTTTATTACGGCCGCCCCAATATCGAACTTTCCGGTGCTGGATGTAGCACCATTGATGCTGTAAGACATAAAATCACCCGTTGATAGGGTTATCGTTTTGCCCTGTTTAGTTCCGTCTTTGAAAGTTATCGTGTCCTGGATACGAAACTCCCGGTCTTTCTGTATTGCTTTTTTATATTCTGTACTCGTGTTTATCATTTTTTGACCACCTCTTTATCGTTGCACTACATCCACATTGGCGCTTTTGTACCAATAGTACCCATCTCCTATATCTCCCATCACTTCCTTAGAAAGTGTTCCACGGTAACTGTCCATCGTGATTAGGTTGCCATCATCCCGGAACGTAATCGGGAAAAACCCAACTATCATGATGCTTTTGATAAGGACAATGTCCTGCTCCGTTAAAAAGGACCATTGCAGGGAAATTGTCTTTTTCTCCGCAATGGCTTCTCCGATCATATAGGCATTTAATGTCCTGCCAGTGTCCGAACTCCATATAATTTCATCATTTATCTTCATGGAAACGGGGGCTGGCAGTTTAATGTCCCCGGATTGCAGTATAAACATGTGCCATCCCCTCCTTACTTAATTGTTACTGAGTTAAATCTTCGATCCATACCGGTTTGTGCCATTTGCACTGCAGTTGCTATTGTTTCCCCATCCAGGTTAAAACCAAGAGCGGATAACGCTGCTACTATCCTGATTACTGCCCGGTCAACAATAGATTCCAATTCTGCCTTTGTAATGCTTCCGGATGCAGCCAGCATTGCTGCCTGTTTCGCCATCTCCAGCATTTTACCTTCCGGTGCTACAACTTCGCCCTGATGCCTGTTATCTCCGATCATGGCCAGCTGTGGAGTGTTTGGTTTTACGAAACCACCTTGTGCCAATGCCGGGATCTGTGGTGTATCAATACTTGGAAGCCAGGTAAACGGCTCAAGTGGGCCTATGCTTAAATTTCTAAGTTGATCTAATGCCCAGTTAATTCCATTAAAAGGTACCGATATTACTGAGTTAATCCCATTAATTAACGCATTTATAACAGCCTTTAGTCCTTCTAAGATCCCCTCCTTAATGCCATCAAATACTTGCCCGCCAGAACTAAATACGTTTTTAACTGCCTCCCAGGCTGCCGAGAACTTATCTTTAAACCAATTGGTTATATTCCCGAATGCTCCGGTTATTCCTTTCCAAACACCGCCGAAGAAATCGCCTGCTTTAGAAAATGAGCTTTTTACACTTCCCCATGCATCAGAAAAAGTATTTTTGAAGAATGATTTTGTAGTGGAAAAAGCACTTTTTACATTTGCCCAAACACTAGAAAATGCGGATCCAACAGTGCTAAACGCTCCGATAACCGCATCTTTTGATTGTTTAAATTTTTCACCGAACCAGTTGGCTGCAGGCGCAAACAATTCCTTTATGCCTTTCCATATGCCTCCCAGGAAATCTTTAATTCCATTCCAAATACCGGTAAAGAACGTCTTTATACCTTCCCAGGCTTTCTTCCAATCACCAGTAAATACACCAACAATAAAATCTATCAAGCCGCCCAGTGCATCGAAAAGATCCCCGACAACATCACCTATTGTGCCAAAGATATTCAGGAATAAAGTTCCCAAGCCTTCAAGAATCGGTGCAAGTACAGGCATAATATTTTCTGCACACCAGCTGAGGAACGGCTGTATTGTTTTTTCCCAGATATCCTTAATTCCATCAGCAAGCTTACCAAAGAGTTCTATCCCTTTATTTATCGCCGGCTGTATATGTTCTTGCCAGACCGTAGTGAATTTCTGTGCAAGCTTATCTAACACCGGCGCGATATAAGTATTATAACCATCAAGGATTTTGCCCTGTACTTCTGTGAATCCCGTTTTAAACGATTTAAACATAGGTTTAACATGTTCATCATATACCGTTTGGAATTTTGCAAATGTATCTTTGACAGCCTGGTGTAGTGTACCAAGCACCGTACTTATCGGTTCTAATGTATTATCAATTGCTTCTTTGATTTTATCCTTATTGGCTGTCAGCGGGCCAACAATCATGTCTATGATATCCCGCCCAAATTGAAGTGCAATATCCACAACTCCTAAAAAGCCATCTGAAAAGATACCAATTATAGACGCTGTACAGCTTTTTGCATTTTCCCCTGAAAAAACTGAGAAAATATCTGCTACTGCAACCGAGAAGTCGCCCGCAAGTGCGTTTATCTCAGCTGTCACATTGAAAATTGATACCAGCCTGTCTTTTATAAAATCTTTACTTCCCTGCAGATATTTATCTATCCCGCCTACCAGATTATCTGCGATGGTTAGTCCGATACTTGCAACACTTCCCGCTGTTTTTCCCAGGTTAATAGCGATTGAGTCCAGCATAGAATTAAAGCTGCTTACAACTTTAGGATCTGTAAATATATCTTTTAGAGACTGTCCTATTCCGGATAAATGGTTCTTTATTGAATCTATCTTTTTAAAACTATCTCCAAATCCTATCTGAAACCCTTTTTTAAATAGCCCCGCAAGCTCTTTTGCCCTGTCTATAAGACCTTGGATTTTTGAAGCTGTTTCATCTATTACTGTATCGCCTTTGGCTAAATTGCCATAATCAACTGCACCGCCCGTTCCACCGCCGGATCCGGAATCATCACTGTCTGTTTCCGGGTCCGCCAGTTTGTTTACCTGGTCAAACCCCATAAGGGCTTTCATATCCTTTGCGGCCTTTTTGGCAGCGCTCCCTACTCCCTTTGTGGATTCCTGCAGTCCGTCTGCAGCACCAGAGGCTCCATCCAATCCACCCGTTGCCGCCGCGGCTGTATCTGCCAAATCTGCAACCGGTGCTGCCGTTTGCCCGCTGGATTTGTTGCCGGTTATCAGCTCTGTAAAGGACTTAAAGGCATTTGCCAGGGTAGACAACTTGCCGATTAAAGTGTTTACCGCCTTAATAATAGGGGTAAACAGGTTTATCAGCCCCTGGCCAATCGTTGCCTTAAGGGAATCAAACTGCAATGACAGAATTTTTACCTGGTTTGCCCATCCATCCGATGTCCTGGCGAAGTCACCGGTCGCTGTTGCCAGCTGCTGTTGTACGAACTGGTACCTTAATGCTACTTTCTCCGCCTCAGTCATATCCTTTGTGGCTTTTCCGAATCCATTTGACATTGCATACGCATCCAGGGCAGTTTGCGTCATAACAATTCCCAAATCTTTTAAGGACTCCGTTTCTCCCGTAAAGACACTTTTCATTTTGGTATAAGCTTCATCCTGGCTTATATTATAAAATGAAGCTACATCACCGGATAACCCCGTTAAAGTAGTTCCCATATCATAGGCTTCCTTCTCGGAAAATCCGAAAGCCTTTGACATAGCGCCAAATGTTCCGGTAAACTTTTTAGCCATTGTCTCAGACAAACCAAAGCTTGTCGCAGCACTTTTGGAAAATTCATCTACTTTGGAACTCATAGATGGGAATGTTACATCCACAACGTTTTGCACTTCATTCAGATTTGATCCCAGGTCAAGACAAGCCTTGCCAAAATCTATCACTTTTTTAACAGCAAATGCAGCTGCAAGGGCCCCACCTGCCTTCTTTGCAAGAGCACCGATTCCGCCCATTTGCTTATCAAAACCATTTTTGTTAACAACCAAGTCAAGGCCAATCTGACCTACGCTTGTTGCTGCCATTCGTATCACCTGCCTTTTTTGGCATAATAAAAACGCCACCCATTAATGAGAGACGTTTTTTGCTTAATCTATTATTTCCTTGCTATTTATTGTGGGTAATAACATCAAGCGCTGACAATATAGTGTGTGCTTCGTTGAAAGCATTTTTATATTCTTTGCTGTCTATTTTAGTAGATTTAGTTATTAGTGGGATCATTAAGCACGGGCAGCCAAAGTTATTAAGCGTAACCTTAATAATAAGATTTTCTACTTTTTTCTTCTGTTTTCGCTTACCTGTGATTCCGCCTGCGACAGCACCAAATCCACCAAAGAGAGCACCTCCGATCAGCGCCTGGCCAACACCACCACTAGTTACAATGCTGTCATCTTCTAAAAGGTCATAATTAATCAAATCACTAAAATTAAGCCAGGTTTTATCTCCTACCTTTTGCTTGCCTCCACCTACTATTTTCTCCGCCGCAACAGACATACCCATTGTGCCCACTGCCATAAAGCCTTTAAACAAAGATTTTCCTGCTCCTGTTTTTTTCCCATTAACCGGAACCGAACCATTAATTCTAAACATACTATGGTTTTCGTCAATCTGCACTGGGCCAATGCTTTTTGTACATTTAATAGCTTCTTTCTGTCGTTCTGAAATTGTATTCGCCCCAGTTTTTATTGCCGCCCACGCTTTTGAAGCTGTGGAACCTGTTTCTTCAATTTCTACTTCTTCTTGGCTATTGTCCAAACTTTCTTCTTTGATTATTTCTTCAATAGGACATCCGCAATTTGGGCAAGATGCCGCTTTATTCGAAAACTCTTTTCCACACTCTGAACATATAATTAATGCCATTTCTATTCCCCCATACTTTTTTCTAAATTATACCAAATTAGAGGAATTAAGTAAACTGCATTTCGCCAATATTCTACTTTCCTTTTCCTGCCATTTCAATGAATCCATTTTTAAAAGCTTCAAGTATTTCGCCCATGTCTTCTTCGCTCACCTTCTTGGCACATCTTCTTTTCCAATCCGCCTGGATCCGCTTCTGATCTTTTGTAAAATGTTTCAAAACATCCTTGTCTGTCTCTGATCGGATAGCTACTATGCGCCCTAAAGCTGTGTCCGGACTTATGCCCATGAGAAGATCTTTAAATTCATCCCATTTCATTTCTTTCAAATCCCGGGATAAACGAATCCCGTACTGCGCTTGAAAACTGCTTATGATTAAATCAAAGTCATCAATCAAGTCGTAGTACGGGTCACTACTCTCCCGACTCTTCGTCTGCTCCCTGAATTAGATTCATGGCAGCTTCGATAATCACCATTAAATCCTTAAAAGGAAGTTTCATTTTTTCAATTTTCTTCCTGTCCTTTTCGCTAAACATTTTTTCGTATGCCAGCATAGCTGCTTCTGTTTCTGGTTTGTTACCAAACAGCCCCATAATTTCTAACATAGTTGTTGCATCTGCATTTACTTCGTATTCTGTACCTCTGATTACTAAAACAGGATTTTCATCAAAGCTTAATTTTTCCGTAATATCTATTTTCTTTGCCATTCTTCTATCTCCTTCTATACCTTAAGAAAAGGCAGGATTTCTCCCGCCTTATGCTGCTGGTGTTACCGTTGGTTTCCCATTACTTAATACTTCAAATTCCAATGGGGCTATAGCTGTAGCGTCCCCTGTTCCTGCATTTGTTACGTTTATAACCGCACTTGCAAATTTAACGGTTGTGCCATCCGGGAACGTCCACTGGAAGTCTTTTTCCACCTTTCGTCCGTTTAACCACACCAATGCAGCAACTGCGTCATTTCCGGAATCTCCCACATTTCTTTTGGCTGTTACAGAAATCGTAACGGACTTGGATGTCATTAACCTTCGGGTCCATCCTTCCGTGTCATATGGATTCCATTCTTCCACTCCATTGTCAAAGCTCACTTCAAAAGTTTCACAGTCTGCAATTGATTTTAATGCGGCTGTTCCACCGGAAACCGCTGTATCAATCTGGAACTGGTTTTCATAACACGGGTAAACCCCGCTTGCTTTTTCTCCCGCAAAGGTCTGCAGGTTTAATGGAACTCGGATATTCCTGCCTTCAATTGCTGCTCTTGCTTCATTCTGTTTCAAATTAATCACCTTTCCTTTCATATATAAGTTCTATTTCAATAACCATCTCATAGATCCCATTGTCATCTGTTCCCACATCCACCGGCTGATCTACAAGCGGATGAATAAATTTTATCTGCTTTTCATTGATTCTTACTTCTCTCATTGCAGCAAGCTTTTCAAACAGCGCTGCTGAGACTGCTTCTGTATCCCGCATACTGCGGTTCCAGTGTATTAAAATACTTACCTGCTTCGTTCCATAGGACTCTTTATCTTTACCACCGATGGCCACTGTATAAGGCGCTGAGCGCTTTAAATTGTACACTCCGATGCTTTGATCCTGCTTTGCATCTAACTTTCCCATATAGACCTTATGATCCTCTGTGAGTCCAAGACTGGATACCAGATCCCGCACATCTTCTAACATCAACACTACAACCCAGCCTCCTTCTTGTAAAATTCCTGATAGGCTTTCTTTGCAAAGTCTTTATTCTTGCCGCCAGGCAGCCAGTCCTCGTGCCATTTCCCCTTTGCATTTGGATTTTCATCTGTCTGAAACCCGTACTCCGGATGATAATATAGTTTTCTTGCATAGGGTGTGCTTGAAACTAAACTGACTCTTCCAGTTCCCGCTTCTGAATAGTCCACAAAAGAACCTTCGTTTTGCAGCGCTCCCGTATCTCTTGGGATCACCTGCGCCTGAACCTCTTCGGTATGCAGCGACTCTGCGGTTTTCTCCAATGCGGTTACCTGGGCGCGGGTTAACTGTTTTATCTTCTGGCTGTTTATCTTAACCTTTGAATTTACATTCATCATTCCAGCATCAACTCCACATAGTTTACGGTGCCATCCGGGTTCCTCGCCTTTGTTCCCTGGTATATTTTCCTCTTTACCCCAAATATGATAGCGGTTCCTCCGCTTAGCGTTGGTAATTCTGGTGCAATATCCCCTGGAATAAGTGCCGTCCCCGTAATCTGTACATATTTTTTATCTCTGGTAAATACTGTTTTCGCCATATCCTGGTAGTTGCACATGGCATCTGTTTCCAGGGCGGTTTCCGGCTCACCATATTTATTCAGGCCTTCTTTCTCGATAACGATGTGAACCGGTGTGGTGCAGAACTGTTTTGGCACTAAATTAGGGTATTGCATCCTACACCGCCAATCTGCAGCATAATCCCGTCTGGCAAAGCTGCTCATAGGTGTCACGCCTCATTGGGATCCCCTTCTGTATGGTCACATTCCAGCTTTCCCCAAACTGCATGGAAACACCATTTATGGAATAACCAGATAAGACCATGTCAAAGATATCTTTGTTTTGGTATTCGAATTCCGCCTGTTGGCAGCACACCTCCTGAAGGATCTCCTGCTGAAACGGTGTTAGATTAGAAAATCCCCGGCTTACAATCCGATTGTAAGTCAGGGAATCCAGGTGGCGGCTGGCCTGCTTCAGATACTTTTCCATATCGTCATCATTTGTAATGATTGTTCCATTATATATATCCGAATAATATGCTTCACTGGCGTATGGTTTATATTTTGCCATTGTGGTTATTCACCTTCTTTTTCCTGCACCGGTTTCTTTCCTTTTGCTTTTTTCAACGCTTCCAGTTCCATTACTGCTTTCATATATGCCTCATATGGAACAGTTTTCCCTTTTCCATAAGCAATCACCTTCCCGGCATCGTCTTTGATATCAAACCCCTCATTCTGGTACTGTGCTTTCATGGAATCATCAATCGCATACACTTTGTTTCCTTTTTCGGCTGTCATTATGCCCCAGCTCCTTCCGCCTCTGCATTAATTGCGATACCGCATGCTTTATTCTCGATCAGGAAGGTATCGGTGTAGTATCTGTTCTGGTAAACATACTTATCCGCTGTACGGCTGTCTGATCCAGGAGTAAATAACTTCATGTATGCGTATTTGTCACGGGAGATTACACAGGAAGGATGCACCAGGATCAGGTTGATCTGTTTTGCATCGGCTGCCGGCACGCATCCGGTTGTAAAATCATACTTTGTTTTCATGCGGGCGCTTGGCACTTTTACAAAGGTAACATCATCCAGGGAATAAACACGGCGGTCAATTCCTGCACCCACGCTGGCATCGATATTTCTTGTGATTTTAGATGCATTCTTAATCAGCGTATTCATGGATGGGGTTAAATACAAAACCCTGCCCTCGCTGGGCACTGATGCATCATCCATGATTTCCATCTGTTTGTCAAACCAGTCTAAGATATTATCAACCGTAAGTGTGGTATTATCAATGACCGCTCCTTTGTCCTGATTGGATTTTGCCTCTGCATAAAGCTTTGAATACCGGTAGGAATCCTTTTCCGGGATTGCCTGCTCTTCTTCAAAGACATTCTGGATGTTTGCCATCTCCAGGACAAGGTTTGTTTCATCAATGTCCATTGGATCGATAGGAATCTCAATATCCCTGTCGTGCGTAAGCTTTTTTGGCTCCCAGTCATTTGTTACAGTGCCTGCATTAAATCCCATAGCATTTCTGTTATGGTCCTTATATCCGGAAACCGTCATTTTCGGAAGCTTGATTGTCTGGGCATTTATAAATTTAATACCCGGGTTTGACTGTGTTAATGCAAAAGAAGTAAGTTCTCTTGCGTATTTCTGCTGTAATTCTCTCTCAAATTGTTCTGCATAATTATAAACTGACATTTCTTATACCTTCTTTCTTATTTTTTATTGCCAAATGCCGCTGATAAGAGGTCATTTGAACCTGTCTGCTGTCCTCCGCCGGCTCCGATCTGTTTGAAGCCTGAGGTCTGTTCTGCTGTTGGTTTTAATGCGGGCACATCTTCCAGAACCTTGTTTAAGGCTCCTTTTAAAGCTTCCTCTGCAATCGTTCCATCCTGTCCCATTACGTTGCTCAAGTCGGCTAATTTCAGCACATATGGTACTGTCTTAGGATCAATTCCCAGCTGAATCGCCTGCAAAATGGCCTGGTTTTCTGCTTCCTTCTGCTGAGCCATCGCCTGCGCCTGTGCTGCCTGCGTCTGCAGTGCGTTTACATCTGGCTGCTGTGCTGCCTGTTGCTGCTTAAAGGAAGCCATCGCCTGCTCTGCTTCCTCTTTGGAAAGCCCTTGCTGCTTAAAGTAGCCTTTTAACACGCTTTCTTCTGCCACAGACTGTTTTCCCTGGATAAGCTGCGCAATCTTATCGTAATCGATCTGTGGTGCTGTGGGCGCTGCACTGGTTTGCGGCTGTCCTGCAGGCGGTGTTGCCTGAACTCCTGGATCCGTGCTTCCCGGCTCTGCAAAAATCTGTAATTTCATTGGTAATCTACTCATTTTTTTATATCTCCTTTACAGTTAAATGGTGTCTCCATGTTTCCACAGTTTTATGGGTGTCTCCCACTAACAGTTTTCACAGTGTGTCTCACCGTAGTTTAAAGCCTTCGGGCATAAAAATAAGACGCTTCACCCCGCGCCTTACAGGGAGATGTATGGACCACCTTACCCTTTCTTTTCTTCTGCAGCCTTATCTGGAAGAATCTCAACCAGGCCAAGCTCTGACAACTGCTCAGCTCTGTCATTTTTCACATCAAACTGTTCACCAGCCTTTCGAAGTCTCAGATCGTTTTCACGATCCCGGAAATCTGCATTTACTTTTACTTTCACACTATACACCTCCTGAATTTTGAGCATAATAAATCCACCAATCAATATACATATCAACTGGTGGATTTATTTCTGATTTAATTTTTCAAAATAGCTTTGGTATGCTGCTTCATACTCATCCACAGTCATACCCGTACGCCAAAAATCAAAACCTTTCATATACGGTGAAGCCCATGTTTCATCAATGAATACTTTTTTAGAGTTATCTTTTAGTCTCTGTTGCCAAATGGGAATATATTGTTTCCGTTTCGATGGATCCCGCATTTTACCAAAATAGTATGCCTGCTCTATTTCAAACTCTTCAGGTGACATATCATCTTTCCAAAAAATAAACTCTTTCATTGATGGCGTAGCCCAGTTATTTATTTCTACCATCTATAATATCAACCCCTTCCCCATAAAACTCTTTCAGAATACTTTCAATAATTATTTCTTCTCTTCTGGCACTTCTTTCAACTGGTGTAATTTTACCACTCCTGGACAATTTATTCAAGTCCTCCAATTCTTCCTCAAAATAGAAATCTGGATAAAAATCCGTATCAGCATCCTTAGTACGTTTTGCAATGTATTTCACACCGTCATTTTGAACTGCTATCTGAACAGGTATATTCTGATATAAAATTGGCGTGGTAAGATCAGCCTCTGACAAAGAGCTAATTATATTATGATTATGGATAAATGCAAAATTTTCATCTGGATGGGATTCAACATACTTCCAAAAATCAATGCCAACACTGCCAGGATCTCCATTTGTTTCATAATATTCCAGCTTTCCTGTTTTCAGATTTACAAGATGCATATGCTCACATCTGTCCTCATTTCCTTTTTTAGCCACATCCTCTATAGCCTCTGATAATCCTCTATTAACAATTTCATCATATTCAGGTATCGATACGGAATAGTCGTTCTTTTTGTCATAATAAACAGGTTCATTTTTATATACAAATTGTGATTTTGCTCTTGAACCTATTTTTTCTTTCCATTCCACTGCCCTTGTTCCAAATATCCTCTGATTGTCTTTATCCAAAGAAAACTTTGCTAATTGGTTAAACTTATCTGACTGTCTCTCTGCATATTGCCACCTTGACTCCTGTTTTGCCTGTATCTCAATACTCGTCATCTCTTTTTTGGTAAATTTATCATCCGGCGGGGAACTGATTCCCTCAAAGTATGTTGTATGGCTATCCTTGCATCGCGGATGATACAATCCGGCTGCTATAGCCGTACTCATTAGCGGATACTTCCCGTCTGATGGTTTTCCACCGGACCATACATCGTCAACCAATATCTTGCCCACAAACGGCAGACACTTTGGACAGGGATTTCCACGCTTATTTACTATAACCGTACTGATTCCCCACTCCTGCCGCTTTTCTCCCTCTCCGGTCAAATAGGCACGTTTTGAAGCTGTCTGTATCGCCATAAATGCATAATCGCTTATTTTATGCCTTGCACCGTTTTTATATTCAATGCAGTTTATGCCGGAACCTAGAAAATCCTTAGCTGCCATGTCTACGGCCTTTTCATAGGTGCCCGCTCCGGTATTGGCATATACCTGTGCATTAAAAATAATCTTCCGATACTGGTCATCTGCCATTCGTAACATGGCGTGTTCCGCTTTGGAAAAATCCTTCTGAGTGGCTCCGATCAGAGCTTTCAGTTTACGATCATTCAGTTTAAAAAACTCACCCGTTGTCTGCATACTCTTCTTTAGCTTACCTGGTGGTTTCCATCCTTTTTTTATAGCGTTCATGATCTCTGTTTCCTGATCCAGTCCGCCTTGCTTTCTTGCCTTATGGATTATTTCATCCACCGATCCATTTATATTTGAAAACTGCTTCTGAAACTTCTTCTGGTTCTGCTTCTTATACTTTTCCAGTGCCTGCAGTTGTTTTGCCTGCCACATTTCCCAGCGCATATCTTCTGCAGATTCTTCCACCTTATGCCTCTTCATATTCCGCATCATAGAAGCAATCAATTCTTCCTCTATGGCAGCGAAGGCTTCTTCTATATCGTAGGGTTCCATATGGATCACCTGCCATTCCACAGCACTTTAAAGCCCTGGCTCTTAAACTGCCGGATCATTGCTTTAAGCTGGGTGGAGCTGCTGCATTTATCACACCGCAGTTCTGCATAATCACTTTTTTCAATTGCGAAGACTCCAAAAGTTACCTGCTCACTGGCTATTTTTAGAAGCCCCTGGTATTCCTTCCGGCTCATGCGGTACATTCTTTTCGCTACCTGCACTTTCATCTGGCAGCCCCCCTTCTACATTTGCTTTAAAGCCTCCAAGATCCATATTGATTCCAGGTTCATCTGCTTCTGTAATGCCCTGCTCTGCCTTAAGCCTTTGGATCTCTTCCTGCTTACAGTGTTCATCCAGGGTATCGCCATACAGTTCTTCCACCACCCGCTCGATAGACATAATGCCCTGGGTTTTTGCTTTGCCTATGGTTTCCACCTGTGACTCAAAACTTGGATTAGCATATTCTCCGAATGGTATGTTTACTTCCACCTCTTCTACCGGTTTCCTGTATAGTAAGTTGTAAGCATTTATGCATGCAGCAACCACTTCCGGCAGCGTCTCCTGCAGTGCCTCTATAATCGCATTCCGGGTATAGAGCGTGGCTTTTTCTTTTTCCCTCTGGGCTTCTGCATTGTCCAGTTTCTTTGTGTCTATGCCCAGCGTAGACGGGGATATAACGCCTTGTAAACACTGATCAAGCGCTGTTATGTAGGAAGCGAGGTAACTTTCATGCGGGATGTCTGGTTGCTGTGTGTCAATTTGGTTCTTGGCTCCCTCTCCCAGATCAGAGTCGCACTTAATAAAACGATTATCGAATGAGTTTGGCTTTAGCAAATCCCCTTTTTCTGGATCTCGCGGGATTAACGATTCCGGAATATACGTCTTTGCTCTTCCGGCTCTTAATGCATCCATCCATTGCGACCATGTTTCGTCAAATGCATCGTAACTGTCTAATTTACCATCATAGATGCTACCGCCTCTGCCTTCGTATTTGGCGCTTTCATAGACTTTAAACGGTACTGCCAGAATTACACTTTCATCAAAACCCCAGTCTTCCACACCTTTCGTATTGTCTATAGAATGCAGGTCAACCGGTTTATCGCCTTTATACAGCTCATTCCGGATATACCCATAACCGTAATGCTCGTACAGAGTATATTGCTGTGCGCTGACGGTATATGGCGTCTTGAACACTACTTCTTCCAGGTCGTCTCCGTCATACACCAATTCGATTCTTTCCCCTGGATACCAGCGCAGGATTGGGAACTCACTTTTCTTAGTATTTATTGTTACTTTGTAAGCGCCATCCCCTATAAACAAGACTTCTTTTAGGGATCTCTCGAACTTCTTTCTAAATTTGTTTGCTTTCTCTATATCCTTCCACAATAATTCCTGTGCCGGATTCTTAAACTCGAAGTTGTTCATGTCTTCGACTATAATTCCGGTTAGAATCCGTACAATCATACCCGGTAATCCGGTGTGTATCTTCCGCATTTCCATACCAGGCGTGCACCTGGAAGCCCAGAACTTATACTTATCTGCATATTCTGGATTCTGCTGGTACATTTGTTCTAACTCGTTTCCTTCTCCCCTGTACCAGATTCTATTTCGTATTGCGCTTTGCTCAAAGTCCATTACTTCGGTAATCTGTATCTTGGAAGAGGTTGGCTGTATATTAAGCCAATTGGCTATACCTCTTTTTATATTGTCACTCATGCGTCTTGCCCACCCCACTTTCATTCCCCTTTCTCTAGCGCTGCTATAGCGTGTTCAAGGCTTCTATAACACCCGCTTCTATAATCTATTGTCATATATCCTATATTGGCTTTCATCCACTTTAGATTCCATATATCCTTTTCGCGTTCGTCGATCGGGTCATCTTCATGCAAGAGTTTCGTTCGTTCTCCTAATTGTTTGCACTGCCAATCCATTTCGTTCATTTTGTTCCCTCCTCAAATCCTATTAACTGCCGGTACGGAATCCACGCATACTGATTGGCGTTAATCGTATGGTCGTTTCGATCTTCCGGTTTGTCCTTGTCTTCGTCCCAGGAATACCGGTCTAACTCTCCTATATGCTCCACGCAGGTATCCACAACCAGATAGCACCCTTGTTGTATCCATCCAAGCTGTAAGTTAATCCTGTCTATAATCTCTACTTTCTTGTAGGATTCCACGAAGTTATACATGCAACCGTTAAGCCGCTTCCACTTCTTAAGCTCCGTTATAGTAGCCTGATCGGCGCAGTCTATAAATGTATCCTTTGCAAATCCCCATTCTTTTCTACAGCGTTCAAGAAATTCTATAAATTTTACAGCCGTATCCGATGGCGCAAGCGGTATATCCAGGTCTTTGTTGCTATAAACCTTTTCTGCAAGGGTTATAAGCTTTCTATCTTCTGTAATCCCCTGAAATATCATGGATATTGTATCCGGGGATTTACTGGAATACGATGTATCAAGTCCGACTGTAAACTTCTTAAACTTAATCTTTCCATCTTTTGTCTGTTGTTTTATCCATGCCGCAGTAACAACATGCTGTTTTCTATCGAAGTTAGAGAAGATTAAACCAGTTGCTTTTCCTCTAAGTCCTTGGATCTTATTCTTATACAATTTGGTCCCTGGCGGCGCGGATCGGATCTTCTTTTCTATCGCTTCTGGTGTAAGGCTTAAATTATCCCGAAACGTAAAAAACCAGTACCTCCACTTCGGTACTGGATCTTCTTTTAATTCCTGCATTATTTCCTCCGGCACATCCGCAGCGTATTTCTTGTACGGGCGCGACCGGTTAATAAACTCTTTATATGCATCCAGGTTAGGATCGTCTGGATTGAGCGTTGCCATCAGGTAGTCATTCCTGGTGGAAATCTCCCTTATAAAATCTATATTTGCTGTGTTAATTTCGTCTATATAAACACACCCGAACTGGGAACCGAGTACTAGCTCCCATTTATCTCGGTTATCATACCCCAGGATATATATTACTTTTCCCTCGAATTTAATATGAGGGAGTTTGTTATCCTTGTCCCCGTTGCCGTAGTATCTGGCTTTGGGGTGTATGTCCAGGATACCATTGTCCTGTTGGATAATATTCTTCTCTGCTGTCCCTGTTGTCTTAGAAGCAATAATATGCAGCTTCTTTCGGCTCCGGCTTACCATCCGCATAAATTTAACTCCTGCGCCGACCGTGGTCTTTCCCGAAGCTGTGGTGCCCTCAAGGAAGTCAGCATCCACATTATCTACCGTATTTATAAAGTCTTTGTACTTCTGGGATAATGGAAAGCTGTTACTCTTCAAGCCCCACACCACCCATCTGTGATAGGATATCGTCCAGTTTATCGGATGTTTGTACATCGAGATTAACCTTGTCTGTAAACATTCCTAAATGCTTGCCTAGTAATTCTAAGGCTTTTATTTTATCCGCCATCTTAATCTCTCTTTCCACTCCCTCTCCATCTTTAGTGGGAATGCTCTTAACCTTTACGGACTGTATGGCGGCGGTATCCTCTGGCAATGCTCCGTCTTTCAATGTGGCGTCTTCTGTATTTATTACGTCCACCGCATTAATAAAAGCCATCTTTGCAAGTTCCTGTATAACTCGGTCTGCGTTAACCCCTGTGCGCTTTGATCGTTCAGCCATAGCCTTGTCTATATGCGCGCGTATGTACGGGTTATTCATATTGTCACAACCGCTTTGCCTTGCACTATCCGGGCTATATCCTGCTCTAATGGCTGCCTGAGTAGCGTTTAAGTCTATTAGGTATTCATCTATAAATGTTTTTTGCTTCTTAGTAAGTGCCATTCAGGCTCACCTTCTTTCTAAGGAGGACCGGCCGCCCTGTATTTCATACGACCGGTTTTATATGTTAGTAACTATATTTAATGTCTTTACGCAAAGAAGCACCCACCTGGCAATCGCCAAAGTAGATGCTTCTATATGTGTTTTCCCCGGCTCTTCCTGGCTGCCGGCTTCCTATCGTTCCATCCCTGGAACCTACGGTTTAAAGTATATGCGCCGTAAACTTTATTATGTCTGGAGAACTTTTTTAACAACCGATGAGCTATCATTTATAGTTGTCGTATTATAATAATAGCACATTAAAAGCGGACATGGCAGGACATTTCCCAAAAAAGTTATTCTTTTTCTAAGTATCTGTCATGTTTCTTCCTACAATTTTCATCTGTATATTTTATTTTTCTTTTCGGAAACCTCTCATTCATGCGCATTGCCACCTTTGGCCACGTAAGATCATCAATATAGTACAGGCGAAACATTATTCTCAATTCGCTTTTTGGCATACTGTTGATATAATCATCAACAGCATTTAATGCCTCTAACAATTCTTCCTCAACTATCTTTAATTTCTGTATTCTCCTTTTCATCATATTTTTTACCTTGCTATATTCCGGGAGTGGGAACCCTGTAATCTTAATATGTCCTATCGTCCCATCCCTCCGGGTACCCTTTACGGAATCGGATACCATGCCTTCCTCTTCTATTTTTGCTATTGTCCTTTCTCCTTTTTCGATACGTTTCCTGAGGTCTTTTGCCTCTTCCCTCATATCGCTGTATTGGATTAGGACATCCTTCGATATCTCCACTCCGGTTCCCCTCCTATCTAAACTCTTTCCCTGTAGTCTTATCCTTAAGCCAGATCCTCCCCTGTATATCGAATCCTGCTAAGCTTGCCGCCTGTCTAAGCGCTTCTATTACCGCGAGCACATGCTTTGGCATCTTACTGGCGTTATGTATTGCCCTGCCGGCTGTGCTGTCTGTGTAGCCTTCTTTATTTTTGTAGTCCAATGCCATCCTCCTTGTTTACAAAGATATGTGCCTGCATTCCTCCGCCGGCTTTTCCATGTCCTTAAGTATTTTGTTAAATTCCTTTTTAGACATATTGTTTGGGATAAAGCTCTCCTTCACCTCTTCTATGCCTTGTAAGTACTTTTCTAAGATTATCCTCGTATCGCGTTCTGCTTTCTCTTTTGCTCTCTGTACTTGCAAATCAATGCATTCCTGGTCCGTCATGTTGTAATCTGTTACGCAGTCCACTACAGAAGAGTGTCTGCATAATAATCCATTTGGCTGCCTTGCTATAAAACTCATTTGGTTTCCTCCTTACTTTGTTATATTTCAGTTTAATTACCTTGAATTTCAAGTAACCCGCAACTGCTTATATTATGATGTATGTATCCGTACCCACTAATTCTTTTTTCTTTCCACGGTTCCAGATACACGATATTCCCACCCATTCCACAAATTCCCCATCTGGCTCCATTTCTTAACGTTTTCTTTGGTTTGCATTGTGGGCAATCCGGGCAATCAACATATTCTCTATCTCCTATTCTCATTCGGCTACTCCTTTAAATTTCAATTATTTCAGTTTTGTTAAATTACTTCTATTATTTTTCCACAGGTAGGACAATAGTTCATCTTCATGCTTTGTTCGTTGCTGAATAGCCTGCATGTGTGTGGATTTTTGATGAAACATTCTTTGCGCTCTCTGAAATCTCCTTTGTTTATACACACGTTTTTCCATTTACACGTATCACCCATACTGTGCCCCCTCCAAAATTCTAATTTTTAACGACAGAATAACCGTTATCAATAAGCAATTTAATTGCCTTTTTAATATCTAAATCATCCCCTATCGGCGGTGTAACATTCGGCATTTCCGGGATTGGTGTTGTAGACTCATCACATAAATAGATATCTCTACAACCCATGCAAAATTTATAACTTCTACTTGTTTCTGGATATTTGCAACTCATGTTCTTATCCTCCCTGTTAAATTCTATGTCACAGTCTGGACAGCGTCCAAAGTGTTCTATGTCTGGCACTTCCTGCGAAATTTGTTTTTTCAAAGCTGTTATTGCCGTTTCTATTGTAGTAATCCTGATTCTTTTTGCCTGTTTTATATCTTCCGCATCTCGGATTTCCATTTTCATACAAGAAAGATTGTCAATTGCTCTTTGTATTTCCATAAGTATTCCTTTCATGAATTTTAATTTTTAACTATGCGGACAAGGAATCGAACCTTATAGTATTGCCATGCCTTTCCCAATACAGAAATTACAAGCCGGACTTGAACCGGAATGCTTAGCCACTATCTGTTTCGTGTGTGTCTACCCTTTCCACCACCGCATAGTTGTTTAAATTTTTAATATTCTTGAATGTGCGTTAATTTACATCTTAATGCAATGTACACCTTGCAAGTTCCTTTGTATTTCACTTCGCAAAAACTTTCTTGTGAGCATATACAGCAAGGATTGCATTTAACATACTTAATGGCTTGATTTGCTATTTCTATGCTGCTTTTATTTTTCATAATACTTTACCTCCTATATGTTAATATCCGGCATAAATCCTCGGAAAATATCAAGTAACTTTTTATCGTTCTCAAAGCACTGCTTCGCCTGTCTGCAAGGATTATCACATTTGAAATAATCCTGCCGACCCTTATCAGCTTTGCCACAGTGCTCACATGGTTTATTCATAGAGATTCCTCCTAAATTCTAATTCTGTTGACTGATTATTTTTATAAATTCCTCTTCACTTCTCTTTTTAATCTCTTGGCTAATACCTGGTATCTCATGTGTCCATACCGGGCGTTCCATAATTTCCTCTATATACTCATGAACATTTGAAAATGTATCACATAGTAACGTACCAGTGTATGCAGATAAAACCGCACCTTCTCGTTTAGTCATGAAATACTACCTCCTAAATTCTAATATTTCAGTTTGTGAACTAATCTCTACTAAACATAATCACTTCATCAGCGTCATAACCCGCTGAATCATCGTAGTGACAAGATGTTGTTTCCAATGGTTCATTTGTTAATGTGCAATAACTTCCTAACGGTGTATCGCATACATATTCGCATTTTTCGCATTCCCTCATAACTTCCTCCTGGCTTAAATTTTAACTATTCAAATCAATGTCTTCCATAACTGCTCTTACTTCAAGAACCGCTAAATAATCTGTCATGGATGCAATCTGCATGTTGTAAGTACTTCTTGGACACGTTGGAGAAAAACTCAATTCTCCTTTATCCCATTTTTCTAACATAGCTTTTAACCCTCTATATCTAATTACAAGCTGCATATATTCAGCCCTAAATCTTTCTTTGTAATCTGTACTGCACATCAAAATTGAAGTCTCTGGAAGAGTGGTTAAATCGCCGCATTCTCTATAGGCTTCTTCAAACTGCTTTTTAGGTGACCAACTTTCGTATCCGTCTGAATACTTAACTAAATACCCTTCATCGTCTGGATTTTCATTTTCTGGAATCGTCCAGCCTCTGTATTTATTGTACTCTCCACGTGTCATTTGTTTTGCCTCTAACATTTTTGTTCCAATATATTTTTTCATTTTTCCTTCTTTCTCCGACACTCAGCAGTCGGCGGCTTGTTATTTTATAATATTTGTCTTATCATTTGGCTCTGGATATAGCTTTTTTAGATTCTCACCGGCAGTATCCTCTGCATATTTGCTTAGTCCAAAATATTGCAATTCCATACGCCTATAGGCTATAGTTGGTATATATATCACTACACTTTTCATACCGCACCTTCTTTCTCAAATTCTAATTAATCTGTACAGGATCATTCCAAATAACATAACCCTCACATCGTCCTTTTTCTTCTATCTCTTCACCATCCATGATTGATGCTATCATTTCTGCTTCCTCTTGCGATTCAGCTTCAAACATAACCTTTGTGAAACTTGCATATTCTACTTCAAATTTTACCATCGTCCTCTCCACCTCTAATTTCAATATTCCAACTCATTTGGTACTTGTATCTTGCAATCTTCCCACTCGGCTCCACATCGTCCACAAACAATAAAATCTGGTTCATCTGGATATGGAACCCCTCTTGTATAATCGCAATATTTGCATTCCCAATGATAACCAGGCTTAATTTTATCTTCCATGTTTACATCCTCCTGAATTTTAATTTAATCTTTTGCATATTAGATCCCCCCGGCTTTATGCTGCCTCCCTGTTTTTCTTCTGTATTTCCAGTTTCAGATTAATATCTGGAACCCAATTATCCAGATATTCGATAGCTTCTTTGTATCTTACTGCAGGAGTATCCCGGTACGATGAAATCTCAAAATAATCTTTATAATCATTCCAGATTCCCCGGAATACTTTATCCTTTAACTTATCATCTTTATATGAGTTTGATTTCTTACCTC
>Ga0137302_10298_pt1 | contig 29683 bp, 25 predicted proteins | sample Ramsor2O_GlcNAcB_FD_97184 | JGI IMG/M metagenome (GOLD analysis project Ga0137302, IMG submission 97184) | Mouse cecal microbial communities from Vienna, Austria - N-Acetylglucosamine amended with D2O_GlcNAcB | ecosystem: Host-associated > Mammals > Digestive system > Large intestine > Cecum... | reverse complement strand
ACACAAAGATGACCGGCAGGGTTTTCCGTATCAGCGCTCCCATACCCACCCCAAAATATTCGGACACAATTGCAAGGCATACATGGGTTGGGGATATCTGCATGGCCGCATAAGTCATTCCCATCAGCAGCAGGAACAGGGCCAGACCGGCTTGGGGCTCCGCCGCAAAGGCCAGAGGCATGCACAGTACAATAATGGCCTGGGAGCCGCTAATAATGGTCCCGAAAAAGAAAATCATGGCAAATACCAGGAAACCCGGCACAGGCAGTCTCTCAAACGCCCCCGGAAGGGATTCAATGACGCCTGTGGACGCCATGATGTCCTTAAATATCATGATACAGATCGTGCTTGTAACTATCTTTGACTCCACTGCCGACAAAAACATTGGCTTTAATTCGCTAAAGGTAAATTTATTTATGAACACAGATAGGACAATGGAACAGGCAACCGCCGCATACACAGGCATACCTGCCCCGATAATAAGGCCGATTGCCAAAGCAATGCTCCACAGGCTCCTGCAAAGACTGCGGATATCCCCTCTCTTATCCATACTGGGCGGCATCCCCGTATCCTTTGGTATTTTTCTCAGGCAGAACAGGTATCCCAGATAAGCCAGAAGAAACACCAGCGGCAGCATTCCCACCAGAAAGGATGACACGCTCACCCTGCCCCCGGTCAGGCTTATGGCAATGATAATGGAAGTATATGTAGGCAGAAAGCTCTCCGGAATATGCCGGAAATAGGATGTAACAAATGTCTTTTCCTCCGGAGACAGGTACGGCCCCACGCTTTTTTCCACAATATCCCCGCAGATGATCACGGCTCCGGCTGACGGAAGAAGGCCGATAAAAACCGGCGCCAGGGAAGCATTTATCCTCCGGTTGTTGAATATCCCGTTAAGCGATGCCTGAGCCAGATTGAGAAAATCCCGTTTTTCCAGCATTCTCTGTAAAAAAGTAATGAGATAAAATACCAGCAGGACAGACAGGGTTCCCCAGCCCGTCACGGATAACAGGGCTGTATTAAAGGCTTCGGCGGGCGCTATTCCAAAAAGAATACAGACAGCTGCCGCCGCCCCCAGTATGCCCTGATACAGAGGACGTTTCAGCCACAGCATGACCACCAGCACACCAAATACTATCATCAGCTTTAGAATATCCATCAGGCTCCCTCTAATCTTCCCAGATTGTGGTACTCACCGTGACTTCCGGGCTTCTGGCGCGCAGCAGGCCCAGGACGCAGCATACAGCAATGGCAGCAATGCTCACAATGGCTATGAGCGGGGTCAGGGCAAAAGCGGAGTTTACCAGTATGGCGCACTGGCCTACCAGCCCCACGGCGCATACCAGATAATATACGCGGTCCGCCACATGCCACCTGGACCGCTTCCAGGCGTCCGGATACTTTTTCGGCATCTGAAAATATGCGTAATAACACATGAGATACATACATGAATTAAGGAGCATGATATTGTTGGTAATGGTCTTCACATTGAACCCCAGCAACAGGGGAACCAGCCCCAGCAGATAGTTCAGCGTCATGATTTTCCAGGCCACACCCCTTTAATTTTCTTTCCCAAAGGATTTGGGAAGCCACCCGTCCTTACAGGACACCATGATGGGAAGACAGTTTGCCGGCATGGTGGAATTCATCGTTGTCAGCAGCGCCATGATGGGACCGCCGATTATAAACGCGATGAACAGGATCTTTGGAAGCGCCACACGGGCCACCAGGGTCAGCGGCTGGTCCATGACCTCTTCCATGGGAAGGACGCAGCTTCCCGCCGCCGCCACGCCACAGTACAAAATCACCAGAGTGGGAACGGACAGAATCAGGGCCCATGGAATATCCCGCTGGGGATTCCTGGCCACGGAACCGTAGTTCATAGTCATGGAATAACCTGTGGTTGAATATACAAAAAGAAAACTGGCCGTCCACAAACCGGCAACGCCGTTTGTAAGGAAATTCTGATGGGTGATATCAAACACCGGGTGGTTATAATGCATCAGGCCAAAGACAATGAACATGAGCAAGGCCGCAATCAATACCCATGTCATGTATTTCTGTATTTTAGCCATCATATCAATTCCGCACAGGCTCACCACATAGAAAAACGTCAGGAACGCCACCCCGCAGACCGTGGTGTTGACCTGCGGAAACAAAGACTGGACATACACCCCCAGGCTCACCGCAAACAATGAGATGCTCAAAAGCTTTGTAAGCTGCGCAAACGCGTACATTCCCGCTAACGTCTTGTTGGTCAGCGCTCCAATGAGGGAGTAATAGCCGCCTCCCAGCCGAAGTGTGCCGCAGATAAAAACAAGCGGGAATACGGTAAAAATCCCAGAACAATGGCCAGCAGATACGCCAGCCATGCAGAATACCCGGTTGCAGTAATGGCCGGCCCCACCAGCGTAATAACACCGGCCCCAATTACCTGACCAATAGACAGACAATACAGTTCAACCAGTCCAAGCGTGCCTTTTGGAATCTCTTTTTTCTCTCCGTTCATACGCTCCTCCATTACAATATGCTGTTGTTTCGTGGCAGCATCTCCAACAGGCTCAAGAAGTCCCCTTTCTCCCCATTGCCATATGGAGACTGACGGACGGCAGTTCAGGCAGAACGGTTTTCCAGGATAGTCTCCGCAAACAGGAAGTCCGCATTATACTCCGGCAGAAGCAGGTCACAAGTCCTCCTGAACTCCCAGTATGTAAAGTCCTTGCCGCCCTCCAGTTTATCCTGTACAGCCGCCTCACTTATGCCCAGAAAGTCCGCGTATTCCCTTAGAGAAATACACCTTCTGTCCGGGGCTTTCCTAAGATTTATAAACATCCTGCCGCCTCCTCTTACCCCTAAGGGTAATTCATAAATCAAATATATACCCTTATCGTAATTTGTCAAGCTATTTTTACGTTCAAGGGTAACCTTTTTCTTGTCTAACCAACCTTTACATGTTAAAATATTCCAGGAATGGAGGTGATACATTTGGGTTTTCTGGAAAAACTAAACTATCTTATGGAACAGAACCATTTAAATAAAAGTACGCTGTCCAAAGCCTGCGATATCCCCTATACCACCATTGACGGATGGTACAAAAAGGGATACGAGGGGCTTAAGCTGACAACGCTGCGCAAGCTATCCGCTTATTTTGGTGTTCCTCTGGACTTCTGGGCCAATGACCACACCCCGGCCTGCACAAGGTCTGCCATAAAACAGAGCATAATTGTGCGGCTGGACAAAATGAGTGACGAACAGGCCAAAGCCGTCCTGGCATTCATAAAATATATGGAGGAATAATCAGCCTCCAATAGATAATTTTATTATATGGGCGTTTCGCCAATATATCAAGGGTTTTTTATGAACATGTGCCGTTTTGCCAATATTCTGTTTTAAATTTCCGGGAAAGTCTGTTTAATTTCATACTTTCCCTATTCTTTTTTTTCATTTCGGCTTATAATATCAATGTTTACCGGACTGGCAAAGCTTACCGTCCCCATGGATGTCACACCTTTTCCAGGGCAGGCATATGTACATCTCACGATATGCTTTGGCCTGCGCTGATTTTAGGTACAAAGAGGACAAGAGAGGATAGAGAGGACTATGAAAGATACACTGAAACAGGCCGCACGGAAAATCCTGCTGGTGATCCGCGACATAGGAGTCAGCCTTCTGGGCATCACCGGCTGGCTGTTCCACGCCCTTCTGGCCGTAATGACAACCGGATTCATAGTGGGAGCCATCCTGTGCCTGCTGATTTACGCCAAGGTCAAGCCGGACCTGGACGAGTGCCGCGAACTGGCCTATGACAAGCTGGCGCAGATGGAACGCACGGATTTTTCCAAGCTGTCCGACACCGCGATTTACGACAGGGACGGCCGCCAGATAGGACTTATCAATGCCGGACACTACCAGTATGTGGGCATTACCGGCATCAGCATGAACATTCAGAACGCATATATTGCTCAGGAGGACAGGCGCTTTAAGAGCCATACGGGCGTTGACTGGATTGCCACCTTCCGCGCCGGACTGGCTCTTGTGAAGCACAGGGGACAGGTCACCCAGGGAGGGAGCACCATCACCCAGCAGGTCATTAAGAATACATACCTGACCCAGGAACAGACCTTCACCCGTAAGATTGTGGAAATCCTGCTGGCCCCTGAGATTGAAAAAAAGTACTCCAAAGCGGACATTATGGAGTTTTACTGCAATACCAATTTTTATGGCCACCAGTGCTACGGCGTGGAGGCTGCCAGCCGCTACTATTTCGGCAAGCATGCAGCTGACCTTACCGTGGAGGAAGCGGCTGTCCTGGTAGGCATCAGCAACAGTCCTTCGGCTTACGATCCGGTAGCCCATCCAAAAGCATCCCTTGAAAAACGCAACGACGTATTAAAGAGCATGAATGAAATAGGCGAACTGTCCGATGAGGATTACGAGAAGGCACTGTCAAAACCCCTTACCGTGGTCAAACAGGAATCCGAGGGTACGGACGAGAACTATCAGAGCAGCTACGCCATCCACTGCGCGGCCCTGGAGCTTTTAAAGAAAGACGGCTTCCAGTTCCGCTACACCTTTGAGGACAAGGATGACTACAATTCCTATATGGAACGCTATACAGCGGCCTACACGGAAAAATCCGACTTAATCCGCGCCGGCGGCTTCAAGATATACACCTCCCTGGACAGCCGTCTCCAGGACATGCTTCAGGCTGACATAGACCAGGGGCTGTCCTCCTACACTGAGTTACAGGACAATGGAAAGTACGCCCTCCAGGGCGCAGGTGTTATTGTGGACAACCAGTCCAACTACGTGGTGGCCATTGTGGGAGGCAGGGGAAGCGTGGATCAGTTCAACCGGGCCTATTTAAGCGCCAGGCAGCCGGGCAGTACCATCAAGCCCCTCATTGACTACGGTCCTGCCTTTGACACCGGAGAGTATTCGCCCACGCGCATGGTGGACGACCACAAATGGGAGGACGGGCCTTCCAATAGCGGCGGCAATTACCACGGCAGCGTAACGGTCCGGGAAGCCTTAAACCGCAGCCTGAACACGGTGGCTTGGCAGATTCTGGAGGACATCGGCGTGAACTACGGGCTCAGCTATCTGGGTGAAATGGAGTTCCAGAAGCTTACATACGTGGACAACGGCGTGCCCTCCCTGAGCATCGGAGGCTTTACCAACGGCGTCCGTGTGGTGGACATGGCTAAGGGCTACAGCACCCTGGCCAATTACGGTGTATACAATGACCGCACCTGTATCACCCAAATCATCCATGAACACGACGGCGACCTGACCAAGGATCTGCCGCCCGCGGCCAAACAGGTCTACCGTGACGATTCCGCCTTTATGCTCACCGATATCCTGAAAGGCACCATGACCTCCCCCTACGGGACGGGACGCGGGCTGGAGCTGGATAACGGCATGCCCGCGGCGGGCAAGACAGGAACCACCAACAACAGCAAGGACACCTGGTTCTGCGGCTACACCCGCTACTATACCACGGCTGTATGGGTGGGATACGATATCCCCCGCAAAATGCCCGGCATATACGGGAGCACATATGCAGGGAAAATATGGAAAAATATCATGAACCAGATACACGAGGGTCTGGAGCCCTGGGACTGGGAGCAGCCGGAGAGCGTGGAATTAAGGACGGACCCCAGGACGGGAACCGAGGATTACTTCAGCACCACCGCTGAACTGCGCGCGCAGCAGAGCCTGCACGACAAGGAGCAGGCAAAGCTGACCGCACAGCTGGAACAGGATATCCGTGAATTCACCACAAGGGAAATCAGTTCCGTGGAGGATACCTACGCGGTCAGGAGCCAATACCAGGATATCACCTCCCGCCTGCCGCTTCTGGACGACGGGGAGCTGAGGGCCAGCATGCTGGAACAGGCGGAAAACCGGTACGATTACTTTACGGGAATCATCAGCCAGATGGGCGATACCATTGCCCTTTATGAAAAGCAGAAGGCCATCGACGATGCCAGGGCCAGGGAAGCAGCCCAAAAGCAGGCTGAGGAGAACCGGAAACAGGCTGAGAAGGATGCCAAAAAGAACGAATTCCTGCAGGCCCTGGAGGCTGTGGAGGAACTGGAATACCAGCAGAAAAACGCTCAGGAGCTGGTGCAGGATGCCATCAGCAGGCTTTCCCTGGTGGCAGGCGATCCGGATCAGCAGGCTCTGTCCGACCGGCTTCAGGCAGCCATCACGCGGATTTCCGGCCTGCCCACAGAGGACCAGTGGAACGCGTCCCAGGCCGAGAGCAGGGCGGCCGAGGAAGCTGCCATGAAGCAGGCCGAGCAGCAGGTACAGGTGCAGCAGAACCAGCTCCGCTCCTCCCTAAACAGCGAGAAATTAAAGTGGAACAACATGGAATATTACGGACCAGGAGGCAGACCGGATAATGAAAACTGATTTACATAAAAAAACAGGACATACAGGCGCCCCGCGTCTGAAGCTGGGCAAAAAGGTCCGCGGGGAATCCGGGAAGGATAATGCCAATCCCTACTGTATGCCTCCCAGGCGCTGGTTCCTCACATTCATGTGCATGAACATCCCCATCGCGGGATGGGTTTATCTGCTCTGTCTGGCCTTTGGAAAAAAGGAGAACCAGCTGCGGGACTTTGCCAAGGCTTATCTGATTTATAAGCTGGTATTCCTGGCAGCGGCTTTGATCATCCTGGGAGTTCTGGTATACATCGGACTGGACCTTGCAGACAAGCTGCTGGCATATATGGAAATGCTGTAGGTTTACCTGTCTGATAAAGGAAAAACAAAAAGGTTCTTTCTGAATCTTTGGATAACCCAAAGAGCAGAAAGAACCTTTTTTCAATACAGCTGCCAGCCGCTATACGGTTTCAGCCGTCCTGAGAAGCGCAAGCTCCTCCTTAAGGGCTGCAATCTCAGCTTCGTAAGCTTCTATCTTGCGGTCCTTTTCCTCCAGAATCTTCTTCTGCTCCTCCACAATGCGCTCAATCATATTGCGGTCCATCATTCCCTCAAGGATGTCCCTCAGCGCATCCACCGTGTCTCCCGGAGTCTTTCCCTCCTCATCAATGGTGATGTCCGCGTATTTCTCATAATAAGGCACACGCTCATTGTAAAGGTCCCGAAGGGTAAATCCCGGTTTTAGGGCCACGCCCCTGTCCACCACATTGCCAATGCGCTTTTCCATCTCTTCATAGCTCATCTTCAGATAGACCACTTCGCTGATTTCCTTCAGGTGCTCCATGGCCTTCTCACCATATATGACGCTTCCGCCGGGAGCAATGACAGAAAGAGCCACATCCAGTTCGGCATTGATTCTCTCCTCCACTTTAAGGAATCCGTCCATGCCCTCCTGTGCAATAATTTCCTTTAGAAGCCTGCCCTCCTTTTCCTGTATCACAATATCCACGTCCACAAAGGAAAATCCCAGCCTCTTGGCCAGCAGTACCCCAATGGTGCTCTTGCCCGACGACGGCATGCCTATCATGGTAATGTTCGGTTTCACGCTTTTTTCCTCCTTGAAGTCCTGTTCTTATCATTCTGCCTTTTAACCGGTTTCTTCACCGAATACCCAAAGCTTCCCAGCTTCTTTCCCAGCTCAAAATACTCTCCGTGGGAATAGCTCACAAGTCCGGACATATTGAGGTTAAACTTTCCCCTGCCGTCCATATACCGGTTGTCAATGGTCACTCCCATCACCTTGGCAATGAACATATCATGGCTTCCCAGCTCCTTCACTTCCACCACCTTGCACTCAATGTTCACCGGGCTTTCCTCAACCCCCGGCGCCTTCACATACCTGGATGCCTGCGGGGTCAGCCTTGTCTCCTTAAACTTATCCACGTCCCTGCCGGATTTGACGCCGCAGTAATCCGTGGCCCGGACCAGCCGCTTATTCACCAGATTAATGACAAATTCTCCTGTGTCCCTGATGATGCTGTGGGAGAAACGCTCCTTGCGCACGGATATGGACACCATGGCGGGATCCGAGCAAATGGTGCCTGCCCAGGCCACTGTAATGATGTCGGGTGTCTCTCCCTCCCTGCCGCAGCTGACCATAACAGCCGGCACCGGATAGAGCATGTTGCCTGGTTTCCAGTATTCCTTTGACATATCTTAATCCTCCTGCCCATACCGGGCCTCTGTTCTAATCCTGCTCCGCCAGCATCAGCTCCGGAATCAGCTGTTTTTTACGGGATACCACTCCCGGCAGGCTCAGCACCGGTTCCGGCTTTTCCGCGGCTTCCTCCATATCCAGGTGAAACGCCTTGGCTGCCAGCTGCACCGCGCCCTGTCCATAACAAATCAGGTCCGTGGATTCCTTCAGTATGTTGGTCAGCATGAAAAATACCATATCCAGGCTGTTGCTCTCCTTGGCCTTTTCCATATATCCCAGCATCTTCTCCTTCAGGGTATCCAGCTCTATATCATTTAACGACGTAATCTGTCCCACGCCAATCAGCGCCTTGCCTACAGAAAACTTCTTAAAATCCTGGTAGAAAATCTCCTCGTCGGACTTATCCTTTAAATTACTTCCCGCCCCGAACATTTCCATGGCGTACTTCTCTATATCCAGGCCGGCTATGGCTGCCAGGGCCCTGGCAGCCATCTCATCCACCGGTGTGCAGGTGGGGGACCGGAACAACAGGGTATCCGACACAATGGCGCTGCACAGCAGCCCGGCAATCTTCGGCTCAATCTCCACCTTATTTTCCAGGTACATCTGGTAAATAATGGTGGCCGTACAGCCCAGGGGCTGGTTGCGGAAGAACACAGGAGCCATGGTCTGGACCGTTCCCAGCCTGTGATGGTCGATGATTTCCATGATTTCAGCGCTCTCGATACCTGCCACGGCCTGGCTCTTCTCGTTGTGGTCCACCAGAATTACCTGCTTGCCCCTGGCGCCCAACAGATTCCGGCGTGAAATCATTCCCAGATACCTTCCCTCCTTGTCCAGTATAGGGAAATCCCGGTGCCTCTTGCTGGCCATGACCTCCCGGATTTCATCCGTATAATCATCACTGTTAAAGGTAATCAGGTGCTCCCTGGTCATGAAATAGCTGATGGGCATGCTCTGGTTAATGAGACGGGCCGCCGTATATGTGTCGTAGGTGGTGGCAATAACCGTGCACCCCCTGTCCTGGGCAATTTTCTTGATGGTCATGGACACGCCTGCGCCCTCACACACAATGATGCAGTCGGCCCCCATCTCGATGGCGCAGAGCTGGGACTCATAGCGGTTGCCCAGTATGACCAGGTCGTGGGGTTCAATGTAAAATTCCATCAGGTCAGGATTAGCGGCTGCAATCAGCACCTTTCCCCTGTCAAAATAGGCGTCCGCATTTCCCACCACAATATCGGCTTCCAGTGTTTCAATGATGTTGGAATACTGGGTATGGGCCTTGGACAGGATGCTGCTGTCATAAATATTCATATAGGTCTTTGTAATATCGCCCACCGTGATAAGCCCTTCCAGAGTCCCGTCGGGCCTGACCGATGGTATGGTCACCACGTTGTTTTCCTGCATGATGTTCCATGCCTTTTTTAAGGAAATGTTATCCGCAACTCCCCTGGTCTTGCGGATTTCAATGTCCTTTACCTGGGTTCTCACGTCCTCCACCAGCTTAGGCTCCTCCATGCCGAAGTAGTCCAGGACAAACCTGGTCTCCCCATTCACATGGCCTGCCCTGGCCGGAATATACGCATCCCCTGTAATGGCCCGTTTCAGGTTTGCATAACAGATGGCCGAACAGATGGAATCCGTATCAGGATTCCTGTGGCCGATGACCGTTGTCTTTCTCTTTAATTCCTGCTCCATTTTCTCTCCTTTGATTCTGCATCTATGGTAATATATAATGTTTCATAATCTGTTTACAACAAATTCACATTTCGTTCACATTTATTTTTTATACTATTTTCATAAGAACAAATTGCTTACACAAATGATAAATAGTAAAATTGCACATAGATTTTTCATAATTACCCCGGTTGTTATACAATCGGGGTCTCCTCATTTTATAAGGCTTTTTCGGGTTTAAAACTCCGGCTCTATCTTTATACTGTATACAAGATACGTCCCGCCATTTCAGTATATCAGACCGTATTTCTTTTTTCAACAACAACCTAAAAGGGACGGCCCTTCCGCCAGCATGGCGGGAGCTGTCCCTTTTAAAAGCTTATGCAGCATCAAAGCTCATATACCTGATCACATGTAAAATCCGGAAGCGTGGCGCCGCTGTCTGCCTTCTTCGTCTTCTTCCCACTGTCATCCGTATAGTAAACTTCCCTGTCCTCAACCAAATAGACATAATCCCCATCGCTCTTATAGGCCTTCTCATTGGTCTGTACCTTACCTGATCCGTTGACCAGATAATATTTGCCATCCACCTTATAGACCTCGTACCGGGAGTCCCCGTCCGCTGTCGCCAGCAGCCCGTTGTAGTACAGGAATCCATCCTTTTCTCCGCTGAAGCCAGCTCCCTTGTTAGAGCCGGAAGTGTTGAAATAGAAGGTGCAGCGCTTGCCGTCGTCGTCAACAATGCCTGTATTCCTGCCGGTGAGCATCCTGCCGTCAGACCCCTTCTCTCCGAAATACCCCACCATCACACGTCCGCCGGATACAATCTTAACCAGACCGTTCTTTCTGCATCCATACTGGTTCACAAAATAATTCTCGCCGTCCACCCGGACCGTGGCTGCATTCATGGTGGAGATGCCTGTCTTAAGGTATGCGGGAGTGCCGTTGTTCTCAAAGTAATACCACTCCTTATCCCCTTTCTTTGGAAGCTCCTCGTCCCCCTTCTTGGAGATGGCTGCCCCGTCGTCGGAATCACCAGGATGCTCAGAGAGCTGCTTCCACTGTCCCTTTGCAATGGCTCCGTCGTCCTTACCGCCCAAATACACGAAACGGCTGATGCCTGTGGCATCGTCGCTGTCCGCTTTCTCCTTCACCGCATGCCAGCCCGTCAGCATGGCTCCGTTCTGGTCAAAATAATATTTTTCTCCGTGAATGGTCTCCTGGTCATAATTACCGGATAGAGAGCGCTTGGCCTTGCCGTTATTCTGGAAGAAAAACCACCGGGAATTCTCATCTGCCTTCTTATATTCCCTGGAGATGTCCCCAATCTCAGGAAGATTATCCTCGTCAAATTCCAGGCATACCCAGCCCCGTTTCATGGCCCCGTCGTCCTTGCCGCCCAGGTAGTAGATATTATCGCCCTCGTAGAACCAGCCTGTGCGCATCTTACCGTCGCTGTCAAAGTTGTATCGGCCGTCTCCTACATTTTTCCAGCCTTCCTCTGTCTTGCCGTTCTTGCCCAGGAAATACCAGCCTTCTTCCTTCAGGCCGTCCTTGCCGTCTGTGTGGACCCAGGAATTCTTCACCATGACTCCCTTGTCATCCACATAGTATGTATTCTCTATCCAGGTGCTCTTCTCAATCTCCCCGTCGCTGCCCAGGAAGTATGATTTTCCGTCCCGTATCCTCCATTCATTGGTCACATAGTTTCCCTTGCTGTCCACGAACTTAAGGACTCCGTCTTCTGTCTTCCATCCGGACTCCGCACCAAAAGCAGTGCCGGCAGTCATCACCCCCATCAGCAGTCCTATGGCCCATCCTGTCAATATCCTTTGTCTGGTCATATCCTCCACCTCCTTATAGTATCATTTTATCAGAAAATGAAAGGAATTAACAGGATGAGAAAGGGGAAAAATTGTGTAAGAATTACTTAATTTTATCTATCCAGGCAAATAATCTCACAGTTTACAGCTCATACTCATAATTGCATGAAAAGCTTGGAAGGCTCTCCCCGCTGACCTTCGTGGTGGCGGCGCTCATGCTGGAAGCCGGTGTCTTAAGATAGGCCGGTGTGCCGTCACTCTCAAAATAATACCAATAGCTCTCACCTTCCTGAGGGGCGTCGTCTGCATCAGACCCGGTTATCTCATCCTTGTCATCACTGTCCCCTGGATGCTCTGACAGCTGCATCCACTGGCTTTTAGCCATGAACCCCTCGTGGTCCACGGTCATGGTTGCATAATAACCGTCGCCGGCCTTCTTAGCCTTTCCATTGGTCTGGAAATAAAACCATTTCACATCTTCCCCTGCTGAAGAATAGGCCGGAGATATATCCCCCTCCTCCGGCACCTCGTCCTCGTCAAAGGCCAGGCACCGCCAGCCCGTCTTCATGGCCCCGTCGTCCTCGTCTCCCAGATAATATGATTCCTCCTTGGAAGTTTTCCACTCATTTGCAGCATAACTGCCGTTGGAATTCACATATTTCCATGTTTCGAACTCACTTGTCCACCCTGCGGCCAGGGCTGTCCCTGCCGCGGCAGCGTTTAACAGCAGGCAAAGTCCCCATCCTGTCAGCATTTTCACCGGTTTCTTCATATCCTACCTCCTTTTGCTGCCATTTTACCAGAAGGACGGTGAAAATTTCATGAACAGCCGGTGGAAAAAATGTGAAATCAGTGCTAAAATGTATGTTGCGAATACTCTGAAATATCCGTTTAGAAAGGAGTCACCGATATGTCAGAAACAGCCATCACAATCCGTATGGCGGAGGAAGCAGACGCCGAAGCCCTTCTGGCCATATACGCACCCTATGTGGAAAAAACAGCCATCACCTTTGAATATAAGGTGCCCACTGTCCGTGAATTTAAAAACCGCATCGCCTCCACCCTGAAACGGTACCCTTATCTGGCTGCCGTCCGGGACGGACGCATCCTGGGATATGCCTATGCATCTGAATTTAAGGAACGGGCTGCCTATGACTGGGCTGTGGAGACCTCCGTCTATGTGTCCGAAGACGCGCGGCGCACCGGCGCGGGCTCCATTCTCTATGAGGCATTGGAAAACTATCTGAAACGGCAGAATGTTATCAACGTCAATGCCTGCATTGCCTACCCCAATCCGGGCAGCATTGCCTTCCACGAAAAACACGGCTACCGCATCGTGGGCCATTTCACCAAATGCGGCTATAAACTGGGCCAGTGGTGGGATATGGTGTGGATGGAAAAAATGCTGGGGCCCCACCCGCAACAGCCGGAACCTTTTATACCGGCAGGCAGACTCTAGAGCCTGGCTTGAAAATTCCGGTCCTTCGCTACGCCCTCAGCCGCCCATATATCCCGGCCAGCCGCCTGCACCGTTTCACGGTTTCCTCATTCAAATCTTCCCCGCTCATCCTCCACCGCCAGTTCTTCCCCAGGGTAGACGGCTCGTTGATTCTGGCAGACGTGCCTAATCCCAGATAATCCTGTACCGGTATCACCGCCAGGTCAGCCACGCTTCCCAGCGCTGCCCGGACTAAATCCCAGTGGAGCTCTCCCTCCGGTGTGTACCCGGCTCCTATGTACTCCCTGACAAACTTCCTGCCATGTTCATCCAGTGACGCGTACCAGCCCTCCGCGGTATCATTGTCATGAGTGCCTGTGTACACCACGCAGTTGGTCCCGTATTTGTGGGGCAGATAGTCACTGTCCTCACCGGCGTCAAAGGCAAACTCCAGCACCTTCATTCCGGGAAATCCCGTATCCTTCAAAAGCTGTCTCACAGTAGGCGTAAGGAACCCCAAATCCTCTGCAATGATAGGCAGCCTGTCCCCGCCGAAATATGCCTGCATCTGCCGGAAAATTTCAATTCCCGGCCCCTTTTCCCAATGGCCGAACTCAGCCGTGGGGTCGCCGTAGGGTATGGCGTAATACTCATCAAATCCCCGGAAGTGGTCCACCCGCACCAAATCATACATGCAAAAACAGTACTCCATTCTCCGCATCCACCAGGCAAATCCTGTTTTCCTGTGGTATTCCCAGTTATACAGAGGGTTTCCCCACAGCTGGCCTGTGGCTGAAAATCCGTCAGGCGGACAGCCAGCCACGGCCCCCGGCATATTATTCTCATCAAACTGGAACAATTCAGGCCGAGACCAGCTGTCGGCGCTGTCAAATGCCACATAAATGGGAATATCCCCTATAATCCGGATACCCTGCTCATGGGCATACCCCTTAAGGGCCTTCCACTGTTCCTCAAATTTAATCTGCTGGAATTCATAAAACCCAATCTCATCCGTCAGCATGGCCCTGTATGCCTCCAGCGCCTCCGGTTTTCTCAGACGGATTCCTTCGTCCCACAGATTCCAGCTGCATGAATCAAAATGGCTCTTTACCGCCATATAGAAACAATACTCCCTGGTCTCATCCCCCAGTTTCCGGCCTGCCAGTTCATGGACCAGCTCCGGGGTCCGGCCCTCCTTCCAGCGCTCATAGGCCTTCCTCAAAAGCGGAAATCTGCCGTCGTATATTTTCTTATAATCAATATCCCTCTCATCACTTCCAAAATCCATGTCCAGACACTCCTCCCTTGTGAGAAGTCCCTCCTCTGTCAGCTTTTCCAGGTCAATAAAATAAGGGTTTCCCGCAAAAGCCGAAAAAGACTGGTATGGCGAATCTCCAAACCCGGTGGGACCCAAAGGCAGAATCTGCCAGCAGCTCTGGCCCGCTGCCTTTAGTGTATCAATAAAATCATATGCTTCCTTAGAAAATGCCCCGATGCCATACCGCGAAGGCAGGCTGGCAACCGGAAGCAGCATACCGCATTCCCGCATAGTGATAATCTCCTTTTTGTCCGGTTCACCCAATCATTTCACTGCCGCACGCTCATGCTGCCGCGCAATAACACTGCCGCAATTCCGCAATCTGACAGGCCCCGGAAAATACCGATTCATTTTATCACACTTTCACAGCCCCTACAAGTAATTCCCCCCATTCTTGCGGTATTCCCCCGGCGTCTTCCCGTACTTTCTCCGGAACAGCCGGTTAAAATAGGATATATTATCAAACCCGCATCTCTGGGCCACCGCCGTCACCGGATCCGGGGTGGTGAGCAGCATTCCCGCTGCCTTTTCCAGGCGGAATTCATTGAGATACTGTATGAACGGCACACCCATATACTGTTTAAAATACTTCATGAAATGGGAATTACTGTAAAAGCACAGTTCTGCCCCGTCCTCCACGGTTATCTTCTCACCGTAGTGTTCCTCCATATACTCCAGCAGCCGTTTCATCCTCTCCCTGGACTTTCGCGGCTGTCCGGCAGCCCCCGGTCCCCAAATCCCCGCAATCAGGCCCAGAAACCAAAACAGGGTTCCCTTTACCCCCATCTGGTAGGCATAACCCTTTTTTCCGCACAGCTGGTCCATTTTCCTGATACATTCCATAAAAGCCCCGTAATCCGGCAGACCTTCCGTAATATGAAGAGGCTTACCTATGCCGCCCTCTGTCATGGGCCGTAAAAAATTATAGGTGCAGAGATCGGATTCATCCGTCATGAGCATGGAAGGAAGGAAAATGATATTTTCATACTCCATTGCCTCAAAACCGCACTGGCTGATGCCATGAAGCTGTCCCGGAAACACCACCACGGCCTCCCCCGCCCCGGCTTCATAGGGCTCCATATCCACCGTCACCATACCCCGCCCCTTTTTCACAGCGATGATCTCCATATCCTCATGCCAGTGAACCGGAACCTGGCTGAAATCAGCAGGAATGGAGCAGGGGTAAATGTTAAAGGGGAAATCCTTGCCCGCATGCTCTTTCATCTCATGGTATCCATATTTATCACGCATGCCGTCCCGCATCTACAGACCACCTTTTATCATATTTTTGATAGTATTGTACTATATCATCACATAATTATGCAAGATTTTCTTTTTGCATGCCATTATAATACAGACAAACGTACAATCATGCCGTTACCGGCACACCTTACGGAGGAATGTAAATCATGAATCAAAACCAATTGGAACAAATGCTGACAGATGCCTGCAAAAAAGATATTTCAAGCTGCACTGACAAAGAACTGTACACGGGCCTTCTCTGCCTGGTAAATAAACTGTCCAAAGGCCGGGAATCCGCCCAGGGCAAAAAGAAATTGTACTATATTTCCGCCGAATTCCTTATAGGAAAGCTGCTATCCAATAATATGATAAACCTTGGAATCTACAGCCAGGTGAAATCCATTCTGGCAAGCCACGGCAAAGACCTCTGTGTCCTGGAGGAGCTGGAGCCTGAGCCTTCCCTGGGCAACGGCGGACTGGGCAGGCTGGCGGCCTGTTTCCTGGATTCCATAGCCACCCTGGGGCTGAACGGGGACGGAATCGGGCTGAACTACCATTTTGGCCTGTTCAAGCAGTTATTTAAAGATAATCTCCAGAATGAGGAGCCCAACCCATGGATGGAAAACACCTCCTGGCTGAACAAAACCAATGTCACCTACCAGATTCCATACCGGAACTTTACGCTCACCTCACGGATGTATGACATCGAAGTCACAGGCTATGGCAACCGCACCAACAAACTGCATCTCTTTGATGTGGAGACCGTGGATGAATCCCTTGTGGAGGATGGAATATCCTTTGACAAGACGGATATCAGCAAGAATCTTACCCTGTTCCTCTATCCGGATGACAGCGACAGGGCAGGCCAGATACTGCGCATTTACCAGCAGTATTTCATGGTCAGCAACGCTGCCCGTCTCATACTGTCCGAGGCAGCGGCAAAAGGTTCCACCCTTTACGACCTGCCAGACTATGCGGTCATCCAAATCAACGACACCCATCCCACCATGGTCATTCCCGAGCTGATTCGTCTTCTCACCACAGAGCACGGCATGGAAATGGATGACGCCATCCAGGTGGTTACGCGGACCTGCGCTTATACCAACCACACTATCCTGGCGGAAGCCCTGGAGACCTGGCCCATGGACTACTTCAAGGAGGCGGTTCCCCAGCTGATTCCCATTATGGAGGTGCTGGACGACAAGGTCAGGAGGAAATTTGACGATCCGTCCGTATATATCATTGACAAGGGCGACCGGGTGCACATGGCCCATATTGACATCCACTATGGCTTCAGTGTCAACGGCGTGGCTGCCCTTCATACAGACATACTGAAGAAGAATGAGCTGAACAACTTTTACAGGCTTTATCCGGAGAAATTCAACAATAAGACAAACGGCATCACCTTCCGCCGGTGGCTGCTTCACTGCAATCCCCAGCTGGCTGATTATATATCATCACTCATAGGCGATGGCTTCAAGAAGGATGCATTTGAACTTAAGAAGCTGGATGACAGTACATTCACAGCCAACATGAAGATCCTGCACCGCCTCTTAGCCATCAAGGACAGTAAGAAGCAGGAGCTGGCAGACTACCTTAAGGAAACCCAGGACATTGACATTGACCCCAAATCCATTTTTGACATACAGGTAAAACGTCTTCACGAATATAAGCGCCAGCAGATGAACGCCCTGTACCTGATACACAAATACCTGGAAATCAAACGGGGCAGCAGGCCGACCACTCCCATCACCGCCATCTTCGGAGCCAAGGCAGCGCCTGCATATACTATTGCAAAGGACATCATCCATATGATACTGTGCCTCCGTCAGGTTATTGACAGCGACCCGGACGTAAGGCCCTGGCTGAATGTGGTCATGGTAAATAATTACAATGTGAGCCTGGCTGAAAAGCTGATTCCTGCCTGTGATATCTCAGAACAGATATCCCTGGCCTCCAAGGAAGCCAGCGGCACCAGCAACATGAAATTCATGCTGAACGGAGCCGTGACCCTGGGTACGGACGACGGAGCCAATGTGGAAATCCACGAGCTGGCAGGCGACGACAACATCTATATCTTTGGTGAATCCAGCGAAACCGTCATCCGGCGGTACGCAGAAGGCAGCTACTGCTCCCGCTCCTACTATGAGGCGGACCCTGACCTTAAGGAAGCCGTTGATTTCATCATCAGTCCCGCCATGGCGGCCGCTGGTTCCAGAGAACACCTGGAGCGCCTGTACAACGAGCTTCTGAACAAGGACTGGTTCATGACCTTCCCCGACTTTAAGGATTACTGCCGGACCAGAGAACAGGCTCTTAGCGACTACGAAAACCGCACGGCCTGGGCCAGGAAAATGTTAATCAACATCAGCAAGGCCGGTTACTTCTCCTCTGACCGTACCATTGAGGAGTACAACCGGGATATATGGAAGTTAGATACGGGTCTGGCACCATAATTTGTAATAAAATCGGAAGGATTTTCATAAAATTTTCAAAGTCTTATGCTATCTTATGTGTTATACTATTACAATGGTATAATGAAACATCAAAAAGGAGCATAGTCATGAAAAAACTGATTACGGCCACGGCGCTTTTCCTGGCACTTGCCACAGCGTCCGGGGCCGTCCCCTATAATGCGGCAGATAACGCGTTCTCTGCCCATGCGGTAGGCCCCGGCCTCAACAACCTGTCTGTCAAGGACGGCAGGGCCTCGTACCAGTGGGCCCTTAAAAATGACGGCCAGGCGCAAAAAATAGTCCAGGAACTGAATATCGATTCCCTGGACCCTGCCTATGTGCATAGGAACAAAAGAGGAAAGGTAGACGCCATAGCTCTTCCCCCGTTGGAGCCAGCCAATATCCTGACCAGCACCATTGATGCCGTTCCCGGAATCGACATCAATATCCAGCCGGCATGGCAGGCCTATTCCCAGATAGGGCCAAAGCGCCCTCTGACCGTGGCGGTCATAGACACGGGCGTGGACATCTCCCATCCGGATTTACAGGGCTCCATATGGGTCAATGAGGACGAGATTCCCGGAGACGGCATTGACAATGACGGCAACGGATTCGTGGACGATGTAAACGGCTGGAACTTTTACAGCAATACCAACCAGATATACGAAGGCCCGGAGGACGTCCACGGCACCCATGCGGCAGGCACCATTGCGGCCTCCAAGGATAACGGCGGTATCGTGGGAATAGCAGACAACAATTATGTAAAAATCATGCCTGTAAAAGCCCTGGGAGGAGAGGACGGGAAGGGTTCCCCGGAAAATGTAATTGCCGCCATTAAATATGCGGAGGCCAACGGCGCCCAGATATGTAATTTAAGCTTTGGATCCCGGAACTGTACAGAAGAATTCAAGGCAGCGATCCGCGACTCCGGGATGCTCTTTATTGTAGCCGCGGGCAACGGGGATGACAACGCAATCGGCTACAACATAGACGCCTCCCCCATTTACCCTGCCTCCCTTCCCTTTGACAACGTGATAACCGTAGCCAACCTGATGTTTGACGGCACGCTGGACGCGAGCTCCAATTTCGGTGCCGCCAGTGTGGATATCGCTGCTCCCGGCACCTTCATCCTGGGCATCACTCCTGACAATGGCTATGCCTTCATGAGCGGCACCTCCATGGCCGCCCCCATGGTCACCGGTGTGGCAGCCATGCTCTATACCTCCAGGCCGGAATTAAGCCTGCCGGATATCAAAAACGTAATCCTGGCCTCGGCCCGCAAGACGGACAGTCTGAACGGCAAGGTATTATGCGGCGGAATGGTGGATGCCAACGGGGCTATGCATTGGGGCCGGCAATAATCAAGAGCAAGGCGGACAGAACCCAAAAAGGCAGCCCCCACATCTGCAACTGATGTGGAGACTGCCTTCTTCTGTTTCATTTATAACTTCTTCTTACATCCCAACCGCGGTTATTCCACGCAATTAAACAGGATAAGCCTTGCTGTCCTTGTCGGCCGCGCTGCTGTCAACCTTAGTCTGCTGGGCAGCCCTGTACTCGAAGAAATCCTTGGCCACTGCCGGGAACAGCGCATAGCTGAGAACATCCTCATCCTGCTGCTTCCACTGTGCGCATTCCTTCTCAAACTGAGGAAGCTGCGGAGCAATCAGGTCGGCGGGACGGCAGGTAATCGGTGTCTCGTCGCCGATAATCTTTTTCTGCACTTCCGGATTAAAGGGCTTAACTGTCTGGCCGAATTCGCCAAGCATGATTTTCTTGGATTCCTTTGGAACCATCTTATAGCGCTCGCCCATAATAACGTTCATAACAGCCTGTGTACCCACAATCTGGGATGACGGGGTAACTAACGGAGGCTCACCGAAGTCCTTGCGCACTCTCGGAATCTCCTCCAGAACTTCGCGGTACTTGTCTTCCTGTCCGGCCTCTTTTAACTGGCTTACCAGGTTGGAAAGCATACCGCCCGGCACCTGATACTGAAGGGTCTTGATATTAACGCCCAGAACCTTCGGGTTCAGAAGGCCGCTCTTAAGGGCCTGCTCACGTATGGGCTGGAAATGGTCTGCAATCTCAGCCAGCAGTGACTGGTCATAGCCAGTGTCATAGGGGGTGCCGCGGAAGGTCTCCACCATAACCTCAGTGGCCGGCTGGCTGGTTCCCAGAGCCAGAGGTGACATGGCGCAGTCGATGATTTCGCATCCTGCCTCTACTGCCTTTAAGTAGGTCATAGAAGCAACACCTGATGTGTAGTGGGTATGCAGGTCGATAGGAAGGCTTGTTCCTTCCTTCAGCGCCTGTACCAGCTCTGATGCCGCATATGGAGTCAGCAGGCCTGCCATATCCTTGATACACAGGGAGTCAGCGCCCATGTCCTCAATTCTCCTGGCAATATCCTTCCAGTAATCCAGTGTATAGGCATCGCCCAAAGTATAGCACAGCGCAATCTGAGCATGTCCTTTTTCTTTGTTGGTAGCCTTCACAGCTGTCTCCAGGTTGCGGATATCATTCAGACAGTCAAAGATACGGATGATATCAATACCGTTGGAAATGGACTTCTGTACAAAATACTCCACTACATCGTCTGCATAGTGGTTATATCCCAGGATGTTCTGTCCGCGGAACAGCATCTGCAGCTTGGTATTCTTAAATCCGTCTCTCAGTTTCCTCAGTCTCTCCCATGGATCTTCCTTCAGGAAACGGAGACAGGAATCAAAGGTAGCTCCGCCCCAGCACTCAACCGCATGGTAGCCTACCTTGTCCATCTTATCGATAATGGGCAGCATCTGCTCTGTGGACATTCTGGTTGCGAGCAAAGACTGGTGGGCGTCACGAAGGACGGTTTCCACAATCTTCACTGGCCTCTTTTCTATCTCTGCCATAGTTATAATCCTCCTCGTTATGAGCATTTGGCGCCGTCTTTAAGGCGCTTGTGCGATACATGCCGCCCGCGCCCGGCAGGTGCTTTCACAGGCCGGGCGAAACGGCTGTCATTGTCAATATATTATGCCATTATACCCCAAATATTGCCATGAAGGTACCGGCCGCAACAGCGGTGCCGATAACGCCTGCAACGTTTGGTCCCATTGCGTGCATCAGCAGGAAGTTGGTCGGGTCTGCTTCTGCTCCCACCTTCTGGGACACACGGGCCGCCATAGGAACTGCGGACACGCCGGCAGAACCGATAAGCGGATTGATCTTTCCTCCTGTAATCTTGCAGAGGAGCTTGCCTAAAAGCACACCGCCGACGGTGCCGAAGATAAATGCGGTCAGGCCCAGGGCAACAATCTTGATGGTAGTTACATTTAAGAATGCCTCCGCGCTGGTGGTGGCGCCTACGGAAGTACCCAGCAGGATAACCACAATGTACATCAGGGCATTGCTTGCCGTGTCAGCCAGCTGCTTCACAACGCCGCTCTCACGGAACAGGTTGCCTAACATCAGCATTCCCACAAGAGGTGCCGTGGACGGCAGGATAAGGCATACCACGATGGTTACGATGATGGGGAACAGAATCTTCTCCAGCTTGGATACAGGACGAAGCTGTTCCATCTTAATCTTACGCTCCTTCTCAGTTGTCAGAAGCTTCATAAATGGCGGCTGGATGATTGGAACCAGTGCCATGTAGGAGTAAGCCGCAACCGCGATAGGTCCCATGATCTGGGTCTGTCCCAGCTTACTGCACAGGAACAGGGATGTAGGGCCGTCCGCACCGCCGATAATGGAGATGGCCGCAGACTCCTTGCCTGAGAATCCTAACAGGATGGCGAAGAAATAAGCAGAGTAGATACCCAGCTGCGCGGCCGCGCCCATAAGGAAGCTGATTGGGTTTGCGATAAGGGGGCCAAAGTCCGTCATGGCTCCAACTCCCAGGAAGATAAGGGAGGGCAAAATGCTCCACTCATCCAGCTGGAAGAAGTACCACAGAAGTCCGCCTGTTCCGTTGGACGTCTGTTCCGGAGAATACATGATATCCGGATAAATATTGACCAGCAGCATACCGAATGCAATCGGAATCAGCAGCAGGGGTTCAAATCCCTTTTTGATAGCAAGGTATAAGAACACCAGGGCCACTACGATCATTACATAGTTGCCTGCTTCCAGATGGAAAAAGGCCATCTGGTCCAGCAGGTTGTTAATTATATTGCCAAAATCCATAATGTTCCCTCCATAATGAATCCCATATTGCTATGGGCTCATCTCTTTAATTAGTTCAGAGTAGCTAATACCGTGCCGGATTCAACGGAATCGCCGGTGGACGCATTAATGCTGGCAATGGTTCCATCCTGAGGAGCCACGATGTCATTTTCCATCTTCATAGCCTCCAGAACCAGGATTACGTCGCCCTTCTTCACAGCCTGTCCTGCCGCCGCCTTAACAGCTACTACCTTGCCAGGCATGGGTGCGGATACGCTGACAGAACCTGCTGCGCCTGCCGGTGCTGCGGCCGGAGCCGGTGCTGCCGCGGGGGCCGCTGGGGCTGCCGGAGCTGCAACTGGGGCTGCCGGGGCTGCCGGGGCTGCCGCAATGCCGGATACAGCGCCTTCTTCTACGGTTACTGCATATGCTTTACCATTAACTGTGATTGTATAATTCTTCATGATTTCAATTCCTCCTGAATGAAAATAGTTATGGAACGTTTCCCGTCCTCTTATCTGCCCTTCGACCTCTGTACACGGCGGATGGAACGAACCACCAGTCCGTTAGAAGAAGTTCCCTCATATGCTGCGATGGCTGCCGAAATCACTGCCACCAGCTCTGCGTCGCCCATCAGGTCTTCGTCTGCCGCGGGCGCTGGGGCTGCCGCCTTAACCGGCGTGGGTGCTGCCGGTGCCGGCTCTGCCTTTGCTTTCTGTCCTGTCTCCCACTTGTGGATGAACTTAAAGCAGGCAATGAGCAGGCTGATGAATATAAGGACCGCGAACACGGTGCCGATACCGATTACCGCATACACGGTTGCCGTTTCCAACAGTTGCCCAACGGTCTTGTTCTCTTCTTCATTTGAAGCAAGTTCAGTGAATTCCGCATCAACAATCTGCTGGGAAATCATATTCAGATTCATGACATACTGCATGGAACCCTCGGTGAATGTAACAGGCAGCATAACGGTATAGGTACCATCCGCCATCTGTACCACGCTTGCCCTGTCAATGTCGATGCTTCTGACATCTCCCAGTTCCTTCCTTACATTAATCTGCTCTTCACAGATGGCTGCCATAACCGCATTGCCCTGGGCTTCCGACATGACCTTCTGCGCAATCAGCCCTTCCGTGCTGACGCCCAGCGACTGGACTGCCGTCAGCTTGGCATACTCTGCCATCATATCATCAACAGGAGTTCCGTCCGTGGCAATCCGGGAAGATGTCACAGCTTCATCCTGTTTTGCTGAGCAGGCCGACAGGCTCAACAGGCAGGCGGCCATCAGAACTGCTGCTGCCACTCGTTTCATTAATCGTCTCATATACCTGTCACCTCTCTTTAAACCGTGCCATGCTTCTTAGACGGACGGTCCTCTCTCTTTGTGAACAGCATTTCAAAGGCCGCGATTACCCTCTGACGGGTCTCCCCTGCCTTTATTATGTCATCTACATATCCTCTCTTCGCTGCTGCCACAGCGCTGGACTGAAGTGCAGTGTACTCTGCTGTCTTTTCATTGATGAGTGCGGCGGCATCACCGGATGCGGCGATTTCCTTTGCATACATAATCTTAACTGCCTCGGATGGATTCATCATACCGATGACAGCGTCAGGCCATGCATATACCACATCAGCGCCAATGGACTTGCTGCCCATGGTCAGGTATGCGCTTCCGAATGCTTCCTTAACAATTACAGTTACCTTGGGAACGCTGGCATTGGCATAGGCATAGGTAAGACGCGCCGCAGCCTTTGCAATCCTTCTCTCGCTGCACATCTTGGCCTTGTAGCCCTTTACATTCACCAGTGTAAGTACAGGAATATTGAATGCGTCGCAGAAATTGATAAAATCAGCTGCCTTGTCACAGCCTTTGCCGGACAGGGCAGGCTCAAATGTTTCCTTCTTCTCTCCGTTCTCATAGATTTCCGTACGGTTAGCCACACATCCGATGGTTGTCCCGTTCAGGCGGATGAAACCGGTCACCATGGAAGGCTCATAATTCTTCTTAACCTCCATGAAAAAGCTGTTATCGGATATCAGTGTCAGAGCCAGAGCCGTGTCACCGGTGCATCCCTCGATATTATCGCAGATACGGTTTAAGTCATCCTGACACTCTTCGTATGACATATCGTCCTCATTGTTGGCTGGAAGGATGGAAACCAGGGCGCGAATCTGGGCGATAATGGAATCCTCGTCTCCTGTGAAATCAACCAGACCGGATTCCCTGCTCTGGAAATCTGCACTGGAGGTATCACACTTCTCTTTATAATTGCCGTCAATGGCGTTAGGTGAATTAACAAACAGTTGGCCGGACTTTTCTTCCATGAAGGTGAAATCTGTGATGCCGGCAGATACTGCCATGCCGCCGCCGCAGGTTCCAAAGATTGCTGTTATCTGAGGAATCACGCCGGAAGCCATGGTCTGGCTTAAGTACAGCTTGCCGAAGCCGTCCAGGGCATCGGTCGCCTCCTGAAGACGCAGACCCGCACAGTCTACCAAACCGATTACAGGTGCTCCCATCTTCATTGCCATGGAATAGATGTTGCAGATTTTCTTTGCATGCATTTCGCCCATGGAGCCGCCTAATACAGACGCATCCTGGCTGTATACATACACCAGGCATCCGCCGATGGTACCGTAGCCGGTAACCACACCGTCAGCGGGGGTCTCCTGCTCAGTCATGTTAAAGTCAGTGCTTCTGGCCGTTATATAGGCTCCGACTTCAACAAAACTGTTCTCATCAAGCAGGGCTGCTATGCGGCTGCTTGCTGAAGTTTGTGCTGAATTACTCATTTTCCAGTCCTCCATCATTCATAAGTTTAACAATATCTAAGCAACGGAAATCCCCTTCTCAGGCCCGTCGCAAAAAAAAGCAGAAATATTGCCACATACAATTATAATAATAAATTTGTCAAATAGCAAGCTCTTTTCCTCGAACAGGGTGAAAATATTAACGAATTTTAAGATTCGTAAATACGAAAAGAGCTGTGGCTTTCACAAAATATGTGAACAGCCCCAACTCTTTTTTGTTACAAACCTATTATTCATTTAACCCATGGAAAAAAATTTGTCATGAATGACCTGTACGGCCTTCTCCGCATCCTTTTCGTCCACCAGTACGGATATCTTAATCTCGCTGGTGGATATCATGTTGATATTGATGTTGGCATCATAGAGGGCCTCAAACAGGGTTGCCGCCACGCCGGGATGGTTCATCATGCCGGCTCCCACCACGGAAACCTTGGCAATATGGCTGTTGGTCTCCAGACGGCCAAAGCCAATGGACTCCTGATGCTCCCTTAACAGCACGGAAGCCGCCTCCAGATCGGACTGGGCAACGGTAAAGCAGATGTCCTTGCCCTCCTCGTGGCCGATTCCCTGTAATATGATGTCCACGTTAATATGATTCTGGGCCAGCAGGGAGAACACCTTAAAGGACGTGCCAATCTCATTGGGCACCCCAATCAGGGCAATCCTAGCGATATTTACATTCTTAGCCACACTGCTGATATATGATTTCTCCATGCGTTTTGCAACCTCCTTCACCTTTGTACCTGGATGCCCTGTAAAGCTTGAGAGCACCTCCAGCTTTACATTATATTTCTTTGCCATCTCCACGGAACGGTTGTGGAGCACCTGCGCCCCCAGGGTAGCCAGCTCCAGCATCTCATTGTAAGTGACCTCATCCAGCTTCCTTGCGTCCTTCACGATTCTGGGGTCAGCCGTGTACACCCCGTCCACATCCGTGTATATCTGGCACAGATCCGCCCGAAGGGAGGCAGCCAGCGCAACCGCGGACGTATCGGATCCGCCTCTGCCAAGGGTGGTGATGTCGTCATAGCGGTTGATTCCCTGGAATCCCGTGACAATCACGATTTTCTTCTGATTCAGCTCTGTCTCGATCCGCTCCGTATCCACCTTCTTGATTCTGGCATTCCTGAACACGGTATTGGTAACCATTCCCGCCTGCCATCCTGTCAGGGAAATAACCGGGTATCCCAGCGCCTCGATTGCCATGGCGCAGAGGGCCACAGACATCTGCTCTCCGGTGGACAGCAGCATATCCATCTCCCGGTTGGAAGCAAGGGGATTGATCTCATTTGCCTTCTCAATCAGCTCGTCGGTGGTATCCCCCTGGGCAGACAGCACCGCCACTACCTGGTTTCCGGCCTTATATGTATCCGTGATGATTTCAGCCACATGGCGCAGCCGAGCGGCGTCAGCCACAGAGGTTCCTCCGAATTTCTGTACAATTAAGCCCATATGTCATTCCTTTCGTCCATACATTGTATCCCGCCAAAAAGCGGCGGCCCCAAAGGCCGCCGCCAGCAAGCGCTTATATTTAATTATTTTACACGCTGGATTTTGTTTGTCAACCGAATCCGGCCTTAACTGTTATTTCTCCAGATTCTTCCACTTAAAGTTGGGAACCACATCCGACCACTTGCTGATGCCGATGATTGGCTTTGCAAATTCAGTGGCCTCCAGGGTGGCGTTCTTCTTGTCAATATCCCGGAATACCTGCCATATCTTCTTGCGCTTGGTAGCCACAATCAGGTTGGGCTGGTTCATGTCGCACTCCCACAGGCCGAACTTCAGTCCGTCCTTTGCCTCGGACGGCGCGTCTACCTGACGGCTGACCGTGTAGGCATCAATGTACGGATTGCTGTCCACCAGGTAATAGGAGTAGGCGTAGGCTGCCGCCTGAATCTCCGGAATATTGCCTCTGGTAGGACTGTAGGACGTGAAGCCCTGCTCCGTAAGGATGATGTGTCGCACATTGCCCGCAGGCGCCCTCAGGGTATCCTGCACAAAGTAATCCGTCAGCACGTTCAGGTTGGCAAAATTGATGACCGGTGAATTAAAATCATTTGTGAACAGCCCTGTGGACTGCGGGTCATCCCAGAATTCCGGCTCTGTCATAGGGCATGGATATGGATGATAGGCCAGGCCCCAGTCCATCTGTCCCTGGGTGTTGGCTATGGAGTTAAAGCTGTCCACAATCTCCTTGCCTCCATACTTAAGCTTGCCGTCAATCTCGTTCATCCAGTTATAATCCAGTGAAAAATATACCCGGTCATTGGCATTGGTGCTCTTGATGGCTGTGTAAATGACACGGAATGCCTTCTGATATGCCTTCACATAATTAGTCAGGTCCATGGCCCCCATGTAATTCCACTGCTGATTGTTAATCTCGTTGCCGATGATCCAGTTTGACACCTTGCCGTAATTAGGATTGTCGCCGCTGTAATGCTGGGCCAGGAAGGACGCGATTGCCTTGGTTTGGTCAAATCCGGCTTCGGTTTCCGCATTAAACATGTAGTAAAACGCATTGGAATTCTTCTGTGTGCCCGGATACACCAAATCCGGCGTATTGGGATTCCAGTCATTGAGCAGGATAACCGTAACCGTCATTCCCTTGTTAGACAGCGCGCTGATGGTCTTGTCATAAGCGTCCACCACGCCTTTATTAAAATGGTACGTCTTTCCGTCATACTGGTAATCAATTCCGGTTCCCATAATCTGGGAAAATGCGATGTTGGTGGTCACGTGCTTCACGCCCAGGTCAAAGGCGTCGTTGAGCATGTCAATCTCAATCACAAGCCCCTTCTTAGTCAGCGGGTCATTAAAAGGCGTCTGGTTTTTGGCAATCAGCTCCGGATTGGTTATGTAGTGGGGCTGGCTGACCTTAATGAACTTGGTTCCGTCAAATACAGCCAGGACAAACCGGCTGTAAAGCTTATCCTGAGGTGTGCCCAGGTTCAGGGGCACGCTTACCGAGGCAGCGCTTAAGGCAGGCGAGGAAGCAATGAAATTGCTGCGACTTCCCAACTCTTCCTCGTAGGGCTGCATTTCAAAGACATAGATGTTGCCGTCCGTTCCCGTCACATCCCCGGTGCTGGAAAATCCAATTTCAACGTTTTGTTTATCTCCTGAAATCTTACAGGAAGTAATCTGGCCCGCCACTCCCGGCGTGAATGCCTGGGCTTCTGCCTGGGTCTCCGCCTTAGCCGTGGTCCCAAATGCCATTAAACTACCCAGAAATACAGCAGTGCACAGCAGGGCCGCCGTCAGGGTCAGGGCCTTACCTCCTTTAACGAATGGTTTCTTCATTTATGAATTCCTCCCAACTTTCTCCAAAATAGGATACATGATACATCATACATAAATAAGTTTACTTTTTCAATGAACTTTTTATTACATGTCTCTTAAATTATACGAACAGGAGTCACATCTTCCCGTTGTGTCCCGGAGCATCTGCCGCTTTACCGTATCAAGGACGGAGATATTTTCTATGCTATTAATAAACTTTTTCTATTGATATCTTGTTATCGATAAAATCTATATTATTGATAAGGCAATACACTTGAAAATACTTTCTTCATATGATAAGTTGTCTACGTTAATAATAATTGAGGAATAGAGAACAAAACTATGATTAAGAAACAAGTCACTTTAGTTAGTGTTTCATTTGTCACTGCCGCCGCAATCAGCGTGGGAACCGCATATCTGCCAGTATATTTCGCAGTACCGAGGATTTTATATGCAAATATAATACCAACCGCTTTGGCCGCAGTTGTCTGCGGTCCTTTATATGGCGCGTCATATGCACTTATCAACAGTTTTATTTTAAACAGCATCGGTATGGGAAGCGGCGTGATTGTAAACGTACTGTTATACCAGATGCTGGAGGCTGCCCTGATTGGTTTGTTTTTTCACACCAAACACGCAAAAAAGACATATGCGGCTATAATTGTTTATATTCTATTGTTTTCCGCTTTTGACGCAACACTTCTGAAAGCCTTTTCTTACATTTTATATTATACGTTCCACGTAAACATGACAGCCGGCAAAAGCCTGATGGATTATCTGGCATACAATTATAGCTTTTATCTGAAATCCGGAATTGCATCTAATTTTATCGTTGTTCTCTTTTCATTAACTGCAGCTGTAATGGCGGGACGTTTTATTTTTTGGTTATGCATGGAAAAAGGCGGATGTCGTGAGACCAAACTATAGTTTGACCTCAATAACATAATAAATTACACGAAGGAGAAGCAGCAGAATGAAACACATCAAACCACTATTGCTGGCAGGAGTAGTTTCGTTTGCGGTAATGGGCTGTGGGAAATCACCGGCTCCGCAGGAAGAAACATCTGTCAAGGAAACAATTGCCGCCACGGAAAAGGAATCCGTGGCCGCGAAGGATGCAGCCCAAACAGTTAAGCTTTTGAAGGCGGACGCGCTGACGGATGATATGCAGCTGGTAGACGTCCGTGAAGAAGAACAGTATATTGGCTGGAATACCGGAAATAAACCAGGGGGACATATTGCAGGCGCCGTGGATTTTCCGGCAAGCTGGCTCAGTCAGAGCCCGGATACCTATGCAATCAGAACGACAATGGAAAACGAATTAAAGCGCCGCGGCATTGATTCCGAAAAACCCCTTGTCCTTTACGG
>Ga0137302_10296_pt1 | contig 29793 bp, 37 predicted proteins | sample Ramsor2O_GlcNAcB_FD_97184 | JGI IMG/M metagenome (GOLD analysis project Ga0137302, IMG submission 97184) | Mouse cecal microbial communities from Vienna, Austria - N-Acetylglucosamine amended with D2O_GlcNAcB | ecosystem: Host-associated > Mammals > Digestive system > Large intestine > Cecum... | reverse complement strand
CCACCAGCCCGGTTAAGGTCCGCAGACTCCACACCACGGCCTGCTCCAGCAGCTCAGTCAGCCTTGACAGCAGCGCCTCCTTCGCCACATGGCTGCCCAGTACCATGAGCACATAAATCCTGACCATGGACAGCAGGACGGTACTGCACAGCCATTGTACCCCTGTCACCGCGCCCAGCATACACTCATACAGTGCCAAGGCGCTCATGCTGCCGCCGGAAAACGCCACTGCCATATAGTAGGCCGGCATGAGCAGCTTCATGAATTCCAGTATCTGTTCCATCACCTGGGCAGCCACCTGCAGGCTGGCGGAAAAACTGGCTGCCAGACATGTAAACAGCAGGAGATATGTAACGAAAAAACCCGTGTCTGAAATCTGGCCGCCCTTAAATACGGAAGAAACATTGGTAAACACAGCTCCAATCAGACCAATGGCAGCCACCTGAAACAGCATCTGGCCGCCCCTGTCCACCTGCGAGAACAGAGCATTCTTAAGTCCCATTCCGGTCTGTCCCAGGATACCCTTCAGGTTTCCTTTCATCAGCTCCTTCATCAGTCCCCAGAAGGAAAGTCCTTCCATTTCCCCGTCCTGCTGCCCCATAACATCGTCCAGAAACTGCTGAAGCCCCTCCATCTCATCCTGAAGCCCCATATCCTGCAATGCCTGGTCCACGCCTGTCTCTGTGCCCTGAACTTCCGGCTGTCCCCGCCATTGCTCTTCCGGCTGTCCCCGCCACTGTCCCTGCCGCTGCTCCTGCCGCTGTTCTTCCGGCTGTCCCTCCAGCTGCCCTCCCGCCGAAGCGCCGTAAACAGGGCTGCCTGTCCATCCCGGGACACCGGCAAACAGCACCGCAAGCCCCCATAGAGCCGCGCTCCTGACTCCCCATTTCATCCATCTCTTCATCCCAAAAATGTCTCCAATGTCCCAAAAAGTGCCAGCAGAATGGGCATACTGATACCCAGAATAGACAGCTTTCCGAATATTTCAATCTGGTTTCCCAGGGAACCGTACCCTGCGTCCTTGCAGATTCCTGACGCAAATTCGGCCACATAGGTGATGCCCACCATCTTAAGCAGCGTCACCAGATATACGCTGTTCACCTTGATATAGCCCTGAATCCGTTCCAGGGCCTCCAGTATATCCTTTAACTTTCCGGTTCCGTAAAAGAAGATAAAGGCGCCTGCCGCCATGACCATGTAGGCGGCGTATTCTCCCTTTAAGCCCTTTAACTGCACCGCCAGCAGGACCGTGGCAATCCCCGCGGCCGCAATGGTAATAATTGTCATATGGTTTCCTCCCTGAAAAGACGCCTTTTACAGCGCAAACAGATTCTTCATTGTCTCAAACAGGTCGTATATGTAAGGTATCATCCAGAATAATACCAGCACCAGTCCGGCCAGACTCGTAAGGAAAGCCTGCTCATCCCGGCCGCTGTGCTTTAATACCTGGCAGATGACAGATACCAGGATTCCTACTGCCGCTATGCGAAATATCAGATTTACACCCATTGCCGTCTCCTCAATCTTCTTAAATATTTATAAATGGTTCCTGTGTTTCACAGGCACATCACAATCACAATGCATGTGTCCCTGACTTGTCTCAGAACATTACAATCACAAGAAACATCCCTCCCATGATTCCCAGGCTTGTATACAGCCTGCATTTCTCCCTCTGGTTCTGTCTGAGATAATCAATGGTCAAATCCAGCTGTTCCAGATACAGCTTAAGGGTCCGCTCCTGCATGTCCACATCCAGATATCCCAGATGTTCCCCCAGATGGGCCAGCTGTTCCAGATCCTCCTGTACCAGGGGAATTCGGCCCCCGTCTGTATTCAGGTCCATCACCTGGCGCCTCCATATCTCCTGAAGGGATTCTCCCTCCTGCATATATATTCCCTCCGCCGCGGCCTCAAACAGGCCCCCCAGAGGTCCCGGCTCCCGTTTCCCCACCCGCTCCAGGGCTTCTGCCAGCGGTGCCCGGCTGTATGTAATCTCGCCTTTTAAGAAATATATCATCTGTCTGAGGGTCTCCAGCATCCTCAGCCGCCCTTTCCACTGCATGGCAGACCAGATTCCCAGTCCGCCTGCGGAAAACAGCACCAGAATTGCCCCTGTCCACTTAAATGCTGCCATGTTCCGCCTCCTTTACGCTCCCATCCGCATATAGGACATTTCCACCGCCGTCCCATATAGACGCCACATGGCCTGCCGCTCCCCGGCAGTCCAGCAGTATCATCCGCTCAAAGGCTCCCTGGTGAATCAGTTCCCCCACAGCCGGCTTCTGCATGATGTCCTCCAGCGAACTGCCGTGGATGGTGGCTGCCAGAGAACAGCCGCAGTTTCTCACATATTCAATGGCCTGTACATCCTCCCTGCTTCCAATCTCATCCACAGCTATGACCTGAGGCGCCATGGACCTTACTAACATCATCATGCCCTGGCTTTTTGGACAGCAGTCCAGTACATCGGTTCTCATGCCCAGATCGTTCTGAGGCACCCCCTGATAGCAGGCCCCTAACTCAGACCGCTCATCCACCACCCCCACGGACACCCCCGGTATCCTTCTGCCGGTGCGCTGGGTCCTGGGTCCGTCCGAGACCTGGCGGATAATGTCCCGGAGCAGAGTCGTCTTGCCGCACCTGGGCGGCGATATTACCAATGTATTCAGGAAGCGGCCGTCATCCGAATACAGATACTCCATCACCTGGTTGGCACAGCCCTGAATCTGATGGGCTACCCGTATATTGATGAAGGAAATGGATTTCATGAGCCGTATATCCTGTCCAAGAGCCATGGTTCTGCCTGCCACCCCAATCCGGTGTCCGCCCTGTATGGTGATGAATCCCTGACGCAGCTCTTCTTCCGCTGCATAGAGGGAAAAACTGCACATATATTCCACGGTCTCCTTCATCTGAGCCTGACTGACCGTGACGATTCCTGCCCTGGCCCAGTACCGTTCCTGTTCCTGGCAGCGGCCGCTTCCCCGGATATCCCTTACCGGCGGATCGGGAATCCCCACTGCCAGGCTTCCATCTGTTTTAACCGCATATTCCCGGCCGCCGCAGATAAGCAGCAGCGGTTTCTGGGTTCTCATCCGTATCTCCTGCACCCTGTCGAAATCCACGGTAACCTGTCCAAGTATTGTCCGCAGGTCCCTTGGAAATATTTTCAGGACATCTTCCCTGCCAGCCATAATCTTCACCCCTTTTACCTCAATATATGAAACGTGTCCAAAAATATGACTGGAGCCGAAAAAAAGGCAGCACCGGCCCGTCGGGGGCTGTGCTGCCAATACTGATTTAGCTTCTATCTTCTTCTCTTTACCTTCTTTACAATCTGCCCCGCGGGCCTCCTGTCAATCTTGTATACAATCTGCATGAACCGGGCCACCTCATCCCAGGCCTCCCGGCTCTCCGGAACCAGGTCCATACTCATCTGGAACACATGAAACATCCCCTCATACACGGACACCCGGCGCTTCACTCCGGCCCTCCGGGCATTTTGGGCCGCCTCCAGCGTATCACTTAAAAGCATCTCATGGCTGCCCGCCTGAAAAAGCATGGGCGGCAGGCCCCTGAAATCCCCGAATAGCGGCGATATATAAGGGTCCCTGGGATCAGACCCGCCGATGTATGAGGAATTATAAAGCATGCTCTCCCGCGAATTGCCAAAGAGAGGATCATGTTCAAAGTTAAACTCATAACTGTCCCCGCTGCATGTCAAATCAGCCCATGGGGACATGAGTACCAGGCCTGCGGGCTGAGGCATTCCATGGTCCCTGAGGTAAAGGCACAGGGCCAGAGCCAGGCCGCCTCCCGCCGAATCACCGGCCACCACCACCTGGCCCGGCCTGTAGTGTTTTTCCTTAATCAGCCACTGGTAGGCGTGAATTACATCCTCCAGGGCCGCCGGATAAGGGTGCTCCGGCGCCACCCTGTAATCCACGGTCAGCACGTCCCCGCCATAGCTGAGCCGGCTGTAGCGCACGGAAAACTTCCTGTAAATATTCTTCATGGGGCCTATATATCCGCCTCCGTGAAGCTGAAGCACCACCCTGCCGGTGACCACTCCCTCCGGCTTAAGATACTCCATTTTAAAGGGTTCCCTGTCAATGATTTCATACTCGTAGCCAGATGGGCATACCCAGGCCGGTTCCACGGGATTTCTCCTGAACTCCCCTGTCTGGATGGGTTTTCCCAGGGACGTTTCCATGATGTCGTGAATCATATCACGCACCAGCGCCCCCCGTATACTCACATTTTTATTACGCATGCTTATCTGTATCCTCTCTGTAAATGCAGGGTCCCTCCGTTATCACAGATGAAACCGTCTGATGAGTTCGTTCTTAAATCTCCTGTCCCCCAGAAATATGGTCAAAGCCAGGATTCCCACGGTCAGTATTACTGTTATGATTACCATGGCCGGATGTGTGACCAGCCCTGCGGCCCATAAAATCAGGGGGATAAAGCTGAAAACCGTAATAGCGATCTGGTACATGAAATAGCTCTGCCAGTTCAAACGGTTTACAACAATGAGCAGCACCACGGCCGCATCCGCAAACAGTATGGTTCCCGGCACAGCATAGTTGACGGACCAGCCCTCAAATCCCAGGACCCGGTCTATCATCACAAGCAGAATCTGCATGCCGACTGTTTGTATCAGCAGTGATTTTCCCAGGTTGGCATGGCGCAGGATGGAATACCGGAGGGTCAGCCCCACATAGGCGATTCCCGGTATGGCAATCCCGGACCACCAGAGTCCGTCATAGGTAGCGATATTCACCAATCCCAGAAACAGGGCCACCACAGCCAATACCCCGTAGCATACCAGTACCAGTTTTTTCCATATGCTCTCGCCATGCTGAATCACCGGATAATTCCCCTTATCCGACTCAGGCATGATAACGCCGTTGCTCTCCAGCTCCACCGGAATGCCGTCTGACCTCAGGCGGCCGAAAAAACATTCCTCCAGCCTGGAATCCTGGAATACCTTGGTGAAGGTAATGACTGTCCTGTCACCAAAGGAACACACGCCGCATTTGGCGGGCTGGCGCTCAGACACGCCAATCAGCATGCAAAACCCTTCAATATCCTCCTGATACTCCCGGTCCATGGAGATAAGTCCGATATTGGATAAGGTAATGGTATGGGCCCTGTCATTGCGGCGGAAAATGAAGCCAAGAGCCAGCCACTTGACAAACAGCGGAAGGATGCGGACATACCATTTTTTCTCATTTGAGACGTTGTAGGATATGGTCTCCTCCAGCTTTTCCTTCACAATCTTCTCGTCCATCTGTCTGCATACGGATGCGAGAATCTCCTCAAATTCATCCCTGCCCTGTCCGGGTTCATGGTCAATGGCTGTCACCGCGAAAAAGTTGGAGGCTGTGTTGGAGCCAAAAAAGGCCCTCAGGTTAATGGGAAGGTTCACCCCGATGTGGCGTCCCTCCTGTCCTTCCTCCTGGTATACCCTGGAAATGGACCAGATCAGGCAGGCCGTCAGGTACTTCGTGATACTGACCCCCATTATACGGCTCACTGCCTTCAGCTCCCCTGTGTCCGCGTAACCGTGAACCACGCTCTGTCCCCCAAAGGGTATATATCTCCCTGTAAGGCGCAGCGCAGGACGGGAGCTGTAGCGTCTGGTCCGCATTTTCCGGTAATGCTTCAGGTAGCTGTCCTCTGTCTGGGCGGACTCGCCTTCCCCCGGCCCCACATCCCTGCTTCGGCCTCCCCGCTTTAACTCCAGGTAGCCTTCGGTCAGTTCCTTCAGAAAATTCACTGCTCCCATGCCATCCGTCACCGCATGGAATACCTCCAAATTAATTCTGGCCCCATAATAGCTTACGCGGAACAGGTAGAGCTGGTTGCTCTTGGGGTCGATATAGCGGCAGGGCCAGCTGCTCTCCTGCTCAACAAAGGGCTGGCGTTTGTTCTCCTCGAAGTAATACCAGAAAAAGCCCCTCTTAAGCTTCACCTTGAACCCGCCAAACCGGGGCAGGACTTCTTCCAGCGCCCGGTCCAGCAGACCAGGATCTATCTCTTCTTTTAATGTTACGGAAATACGGAATACGTTGCTCAGGTTTTCATTGGCTATCATAGGGAATATTTTACCTGTGTTATCCAGCCTGTGCCACCGTTTTCCCTGGGGATTCTTCTTCATAGCGCCCCTTTCTGCCGGCCGCCCCGCAGATTTCCTGCGGGTCCGGCGCAAACTTTTCTGCCATAATATCTCTGTCATCCTGCAATCACAACTATATGATATATTTGACCCATAAACCCAGACAACGCATGAAATTCTGCTCAAGTACTTTCCCGCTCTGCCAACGTAGCTGAAAATGTAACATGGCGGGAAGCTGGTTTTTGCCCGGCCGGAGCTTCTACTTCTGCAATACATAAGCCGGCTGCTTCTTTACCCATATCAAAAGCCGGCATTTCCATGGAAGTCATGGATGTTTGGAGCATACCTCCCACAGCATGACCAGTCAGGCTGATAACTTTTACTTGTTCCAAGCTCATCCCTCTATCTACAATTGATCGGATTGCCCCCAGTCCCTGTACATCCACTGCAGCCATAATGGCATCTATGTTGGGATTATAATCCAGAAGCTGATTAGTGCAGTCATAACCATATTCATAGCTGTTAGCAGGCTGGGTACAGGCACAGCTATACTCAGTCAAACCATACTGAGCAAGCGCCCGCTGATAGCCCCTATATCTATCCCGATAGGGAGCCAGACTCGTAGTGCCATTAATGAGACCAATCTCCCTGCATCCTTTATCATAGAGATATTTCACTGCATCATAGCCACAAGTCTCGAATTCCAGCGTCACACTGCTTAATCGCCGTTCCTGTTCGCGGAGAATCTGAACCACTGGCAGTCCGCTAGCCTGAATATCCCGCAATACTCGTCCGTTTTTGCCGGTGGCGGCAATGATTAGACCATCTACGAAACCATTTCGCAGACGCGTCAAGCACTCACGCTCCGCCTTTGCTTCGTCCTCTGTGACGCAAATGAGGGTAGCGTACCCTCTGTTTCGAGCCTCCTGTTCAATTCCTTGCAAAATCTGAGAAAAAATAGTCATATGCAGGCGAGGCATCACCACGCCGATTGTATGCCGTTTTCCCTGACGGAGAGCTTGTGCCATAACATTAGGGTGATATCCCAGTTCCTGAGCAGCAGCATAGATCCGCTCCTTTGTATCGGGATGAACATACGAGGTGTTGTTGAGTGCCCGTGAAACCGTGCTGACATCCACACAAGCCAGACGGGCTACATCCTTTAAAGTTGCCATTATTATACTCCTATATGCAATCGTTTGTAAAAAAGACACCTTCGATTATTTATTATACCCTCAATAACCTCAATTTACAAGAATGATATGTGTATTCAATCAATGCTGTTTTTTCAGCACATTGTACATTTTTCGCTCTAAAGCAGCGCTAAAACGCCACATTATGCAAAATATTGCAGAGGACATGCAAAACGTTGCAGGTCAAAGCAAATGCATTGACATTGAAATAGCGGCATGATATAACCTAGACATGCAAAGACAAACGTTTGCAGAAAGCAGCAGCCGCAGGCGCGCGATGCGGGTGAAAGAACGTATGAAAACAACTACAATATACCAAATCAAAAAGGAGCGTTTATTATGGCAAAAGTAAAAAATTTCAAAACGATTTTCCCCGCTGTTTCTGTTCCTCTGAACAATGATTTCAGCATCAATGAAGCAGAATTCCGTACATATCTCCGTTGGATCAAGAGTTTCTATGGTAAGGGCATCGAAGGCCTGGTCTGCAATGGACATACGGGCGAGATTACCGGTCTGTCTCGTGCAGAACGTAAACGTGTCGTGGAAATTTGCTCAGAAGAGTGTGGCGATTGCATGACCATTATCTCCGGTATCAATTGTGAGAACACCACCGAATCCATCGAGATGGCAGCAGAGGCCAAGGCAGCCGGAGCAGATGGAATTCTGCTTATGCCTCCTCACATGTGGCTTCGCTTCGGAATGAATCCGGATGCTCCATTCCAGTATGTCAAGGATGTAGCAGAGGGTGCTGACATCGACATCATTATCCATCTGTATCCCGCAACTTCCAAGGCATTCTATCCAGTAGAGACTCTGATCAAGATGTGTAAGGAGATTGACCATGTAAAGTGTATCAAAATGGGTACCCGTGTTACCTCCATTTATGAGCATGACGTACGTCTCCTCCGTCAGGAGTGCCCGGCCATCTCTCTTATCACCTGCCATGATGAGACGCTCTGTGTCTCCTGGTTCCCGGGAATGGATGGTGCCCTCATCGGCTTCGCCGGATGTGTGCCGGAGCTGATTTGCCCTGCTCGCGAAGTGTTTGCAAATCCTGACAAGCACACCTTAAAGGAAGCTCAGGACTGGTCTGACCGGATTTATCATATCTCCCAGGCTATATATGGTGGTGGACAGCCTTCTGGCGAGGCTCATGCCCGTCTGAAAGAAGCTCTCTATCAGCGCGGTATCTTCTCTAATGCCCTTATGCGCAAGCCTGTTCTGCCTCTGAACCAGGAGGAAAAGGATTGGGTTGCTCTGGGACTGGAACGCAGCCGGATTCCCAAGGTTGACATGGAGCAATACAAGTAATTGCAAATTTTAATTTAACAACAAGGGGGCGTTGCCTAGCGCAGCGTTCTCTCTTTGACTAAAATTGCATTTCTCTGAGAACAAGGAGACCCTTATATGAGCAAAAGTACGAATTCCGAAGCTGTATTTGGTTCCGATATCAAGCGGCTTCCTTTTAAAGATTTAATTAAACGCATCGGTCCGGGCCTGATCGCAACAGGTATTGTTATTGGCCCCGGTGCGGTTACAACTTCAGCAATGTTGGGAGCGAACTATGGCTATGCCTTGATTTGGTTGATTTTCCCCATCATTTTTATGGGTATCACATTTATGATGGTCACGAATCGTTTGGCAATCACCACTGGGCTGCCTACTATTCACGCTATTCGCAAGTACTATGGACCTGTAGCATCAGCGGTTGTTGGTATCGCTGTCTTTATGGCATGTCTCTTTTTTACCATGGGCAATATTTCAGGTACCGGCGCGGGCATGAACCTGATCTTTGGGATCAACTGGAAAATAGGCTCTTTGATTATGATTGTCATTGTCCTTTATTGCTACTTTGCCAAGAATGTCTATTCTAGAGTAGAAAAACTTATTACAGCTTGCATTTTGGTAATGATCCTCTCTTTTTACATTACACTGATTGGTGTCGGAGGCCCCAGTGAGGGGGAACTGGCTACAGGTCTCTTTTCTTTCAAAATACCGGAAGGCAGTCTGGCGACTGCATTGGCCTTTATCTCCACCAACGCTGCTGTCACTGCTGGTATTTATAATACCTATCTTGGTAAGGAGAAAAAATGGAATAAAGAAGATCTGTTTAATGGTGTCATGTTTACTGATGCTCTGGTTCATGTAATCAGCGCTGTACTCATTTCCGGAGCAATTATTTTGGTGGGCGCCATCGTGCTTCATCCCCAGGGGCTAAGCATTTCTGCTCCGGCCCAGCTTGCTGCGCTGCTAGTACCCATTGTGGGAAATGCAGCTACCTATATCATGGGTATTGCATTAGTAGGTGCGGGCTTTTCTTCTCTGTTGGCAAATACACAGCGAGGCATGGTTCTGTTTGGAGCTGGTTTTAATAAAGAGGTGGGTCTGGAGACTAAATTTATCCGTATAGGCTGCCTGGTTTGTTTGGTGATAGCAATGGCTATCTGCTATAGTTATGGCGGTTCTCCTACACAACTTATTCTGATGGCAAATGTCGCCACCTCTATAGCTACCCCTGTGGGAGGACTATTTATCTTGCTGCTCATCTGGCGAAAAGATATCAACGCGGGTTATAAAAAACCTACAGCTCTTCGAATCTGTATGACTATCAGTTATGTTTTTGTACTGATTATGACTTTCTCTACACTGTCCACACAAATTCCCAAGCTTCTTGCCGCATTGGGATTGTAAAGAATATCTTTCAGAGGAAACAGCACCCACCGATTAGGCAAGACTGGCGGGTGCTGCATGGCTGTTCATCCATTCGGCTAACCACGTTTGCTTCCAAGGCTACTTATGATACGGCTCCCCCGAAATAATCCTGTAACTCCTGTAGATCTGCTCCAACAGCACCACCCTCATCAGCTGATGGGGAAATGTCATCTTAGAGAAGCTGAGGGCATAGTCCGCCCGCTTCATGACGTCCCCGGATAATCCCAGCGACCCCCCTATGACAAACACAATATGGCCTACCCCATCCACTCCCAGCCTCTGAATCCTGCCGGCCAGTTCCTCGCTGGTCAGCATCTTGCCTTCAATGGCCAGGGCAATGACGTAAGCCCCATCTTTAATATTAGAAAGAATGCGCTGTCCTTCCTTTTCCTTGATCTGCCTTACAATGGCCTCGCCGGCCCCATCCGGTGTTTTCTCATCCGCCACCTGGATAATGTCCAGCTTGCAGTAGCGGCTCAGGCGCTTGGCATACTCCCTGATGGCATCCTCAAAATACCGTTCCTTAATCTTTCCAACCGTAACAAGGGTAATCTTCATCTGCTAAAACTCCAGTATCATATCGTACCACACAGCCCCGCCGTGAACGGATTGGGAAATGCCCATATTCACATATCCGAAGGTTTCATAATATCCAATCAGACGGTCCTTACAGGTAAGAATAAGCCCCCTGCGCCCCTGCCTCCTGGCCCGTTCAATCATTGCCTCCATCAGACGGGAGGCCACCCCCTGACGCCGGTATTCCTCAATCACATCCAGGCCGAATATGCTCTGGTAAGCGCCCTCCGGCTCATGGAGCGAAGTATCCTCAAACATCTCGTCTCCAATGGTCCTCTCATTTGTGACAGCGCCATTGATAAACCCGATGATTCGGTTTCCATCCTCAGCCACCAAAAAGCTCTGAGGAAATACATCCAGACGTTCCTTTAAACTCTTTCTGTCTGCTGCCTCCGCTGCCGGGAAACAGGCTGCCTCCACCTGTGCCACTGCGTCCAAATCTGCCGGCACCGCTGTCCTTATGGTAATGGCATCCATCTTCTCTCCTCTTTTCGCATCCTTCGCTGTTCTTAAGCCTTTACCCTGAAATAGTATCCCACGCCCCACTTCGTATGTACATACCTTGGGTCGCTGGGACTGGGTTCGATTTTCTCACGGAGCCTTCTCACATGGACATCCACGGTACGCACATCCCCGCTGTCCATGGCCTTATTTCCCCATACATAGGTCAGAAGCGCTTCCCTGCTGTATACCTTATTGGGATTACGCACCAGCAGCTCCAACAAGTCAAATTCCTTGGCCGTGAGATTGATTTCCCGCTCACCGATAAACACCCGGCGGCTCTCCGTATCCATCTTAAGGTCACCTGCGCCAATGACGCCGGACTGCGGCTCTTCCCGCTTCTGACGTTTGCTCTTCCCGCTTCTTCGTATGATGGCTTTGATTCTGGCCTTGACCTCCAGTATGTTGAAGGGCTTGCTGATATAATCATCGGCGCCGTACTCCAGTCCCAGAATCTTATCCATATCGCCGCCCTTGGCCGTCAGCATGATGATGGGCATATCCGAAAACTCACGTATGGCCTGACACACCTCATAGCCGTCATACTTGGGCAGCATCACGTCCAGAAGCACGATATCGTACTCTGTCTTTTTTGCCAGTTCAATGGCCTCCTCGCCGTCATATGCACAGTCCACTTCCATCCCGTCCTGTTCCAGACTGAAGCGGATTCCTTTTACAATCAATTTCTCATCGTCAACCACTAATACTCTTGCCATGTTCCATTCCCCTTATCTATCATTAAACGGCGGCCTGATAACCAAGGCCGCCTGCCGTCATTTACACTGTAATACTGTCCTTAATCTTTTCAAATGCAGCGTCCTTGATACCGGATACATTCATGATATCCTCAATGGACTTAAACCCGCCAAACGCTTCGCGGTAATGGATGATGTCCTCTGCCCTGGATTCTCCGATTCCCCTGAGGGTCATCAGTTCCTCCTTAGAAGCTGTGTTAAGGTTCACCATGGCCTTAGCGCCGCCTTCGCCGGTCCCCGTCCCGCCGGGCGTCTGAACGCCCGCTGACACAGCACCCGCGGATATGCCTGATTGGGTCAGCCCCCGGGCCTTCCATTCCTCTGCCTGCTCACGGTCCGGCACCTGTATCTTCATGCCGTCCTCTAACACCTGGGCCAGATTCAGATAATCCGGCACTGCTGCTTCCGAGAATCCTCCCGCTGCCTCAATGGCCTCATATACCCTGCTGCCTGCGGGAAGTCCATATACGCCCGGCGTACACACCAGACCGCATACATGGATATATACCAGAGGCATATCTTCCCGGGGCGGCATATCGCCTTCGGACAGCCTGCCTGCCTGGGACGGCATGTCCTCCTGTCCCGGCAATAATCTTGTCCCCGCTGATGCTCTCCATCTGCGCCCGCGGACATGGTCCCGGCTCCGCCCTCCGGTTCATCCCGCTGCCAGGGGCTTTCAATCCCCGCACTTTCCTCAGCAGCAGTACCACCGTCAGGTTCCAATGCCATGACCATATTTTCCGGTCCAATATCCCGGTTCTTCACACTGCAGCTATAGCATATGCCTGCAGCCAACATACATATGACAATCACTGCCAGTTTCAATGCTTTGAAGGATGTAAGTTTCATCTTGGGCGGTATCCCTCCTTCCAGAGAGCACCGTCCCAGCCTGTACTCCTATTCTATCGGAAACCCCCTGCAATTACAAGCGTTAATTTCCAAATTTTATCTTTCAAAAATTACAATTCCGCCTATGGCAATGACTGCCCCGATTATCTTGTTCCATGCAAAGGGAGCCTTCTCCACGCCGAACAGCCCGAACAGCTCAATGGCATACGCAATGATAATCTGCGAGACCACAATCAGAAGAGCCGCCTTGGCCGGTCCCAGGCTTCCCATGCTTCGGATGACCGTATAGGTGATGAGGGCTCCCATGATACCGCCCACAAGCATATATTTGGGCGTAACCTGTATGATGCCGGCCACGGGCTCCCTGCCTGTAAACATCCATATGACCACGCAGGTAATGAAGGCCGTGAGCTGTACCCATCCCGCGGCCACCCAGACGCTGGTCTGCTTTGTCACTTCCGTGTTAAATACGCCCTGTATGCTCATTAAGGCGCCTGACAGCAGTGCTATGATAAATCCCATGTATTATTTTCCTGCCCTTCCACTTATTTTACCGTAATCTTAGCATTCCCACAGGTTTCTATTTTATTCTGGCATTCTTTCCGCATATGATGTATAATCGTTCCGTCAGGAGGCACAGCTATGCTATCATTCATAAAAACATTACTACAGGCTGCCGCATGGCCCATCCAGGCACCTGAACCATACTCCGCCTTTCACATCCTGCTCTGCGCTGCCGGCATACCGCTTGCCGTCTTTCTGGCCCGGCGCCTGGCACGCATATGCCTGCACCCCCGCGGTGTGCTGTTTATCTGCGGCCTGATTTTAGCTGTCAGCGAACTGTATAAGCAGAGCTTCCTATATTTTATCGTCAGCCAGGGCCAGTACAACTGGTGGTATTTTCCCTTCCAGCTGTGCAGCGTCCCCATGTACCTGTGTCTGATTCTTCCGTTATTCAGGCACCCGTCCCATCGCTCCACGGAAAAGCGCATATGCACCTTCATGCAGGATTTTGCCCTTTTGGGAGGCGTCATGGCACTGGCGGAACCCAGCGGCCTCATGCATCCCTATCTGCTTTTGACGCTCCACGGGTTCCTGTGGCATTTTATGCTCATCTTCATCGGCCTGTACTGCGCCATGACCGGCCTGGGAGGCAGGACCCCAGGCGACTTTGTATCCATGCTGCCTCTGTTTTTGGCCTGCGTGTGCATAGCCACGTTCATAAACGTGGTTTCCCACCCCTACGGCAACGCTGATATGTTTTATATCAGCCCCTATTATCCAAACGGACAGATTGTTTTCCACCAGATTGCCCTCACCATAGGTACTGCCGCCGGAAACCTTCTGTATCTGGCAGCCACGGTTCTGGGAGGCTTTATCTGCCACCTGTCCCTGAGGCGGCTGTTTCCCCGGTAACCGGGCCGGCTGTTCCAGCCAGACGGAAGGCGGCTTCTGCCATGCCCTCTTACCATTCCTCAATACGTTCCCTTTTTCAAAAGTTTGCGCAGATAGGCAAAGGCAACTTCCTCCCCCTGGTCCTTCAGCATATGGAGAAGCTTTTCCAAAAGCGCTCTGGTCCGGGGATGGATGGTGATGTAATTCTTTGTATACTCGTAGTATTCCAGCGGGGCCGCGCTGGTATAGGCTTTGCCCTTATACACCTCACATGCAGCTATCCGGTCGCAGACCATCTCGGCCACATACCGCAGCGGCATCTTATTGCCCACCAGGCCCTCCTCCTTATGGTTGGAAATGTCAATCCAATACTCATAATGATGCTTATTCCTGCCCTTATGGTGGAGCCAGGCCCTGGAATACCCCACGGTCTCACGCTCAGCCGCATTGGGACTGCGGTTTCCCTGATAATACCTGACCCCGGTCCAGAACTCTTCCGGGCTGTACTTGGAAAGATCATGGGTAATCCCCTGCCAATACAGGCCAATCTGGAAGCAATGCTTCCTGACCAGGTTTCTGTGCCTTGTAATGGTAGAAAAATGGTTCCATATATTACAGATTTTCATTCAAATCCCTTCTTTACACATTAATACGCATAGCGCATTGTATTGAAATATGCTTTAGTATATCATAAAACTCACCTTTTTGCCTGTATTTCTTCATATTTTAACCTTTGAACAACAGAATCTGAGGTTTATATAAATTGTTTATACTTAATGCCCAAAAACGTTTGACACTTTTCAACATTTATGATATCCTTAGGACAGTTGCGAAATAGCTTGCAACATATCACATTTTTTTATTTTTTATATTTTTTGGAGGTATCGTAATGAAAGGTACAGTTAAGTGGTTCAACAACCAGAAGGGTTACGGATTTATTTCCGACGAGCAGGGAAACGATGTATTCGTTCACTACTCAGGTCTGAACATGGATGGCTTCAAGTCCTTAGACGAGGGCGCAGAAGTTGAGTTCGATGTAGTAAACGGAGCTAAGGGTCCTCAGGCTACAAACGTAACCAAATTATAATCAATGAACAACAGTGTACCTTTTTCAAACATATATCATCACTGATAGAGGTTGAAGTAAGTTATATCTGATTTCAAATGATTACAAGTGAGAGCCAGTCCTGCGACTGGCTCTTATTGTTATCTCTTTAAAAAACCGGTTATATCCGCACGGTATTCCTGCCCTGGCGCCCTATCTGGCTTTCTTCAGCATATCCTTCAGCTCATCCACGGAAAATGTGTAATTCTTATTGCAGAAATGGCAGTTCACCTCAATGGGCTTGCCATCCTCTATCATTTCCTGGATATCCTTTCTGCCCACACTGATCAATGCCTTCTCCACCCGGTCCTTTGTGCAGTTGCAGTAAAATACAGCGGGAAGCCTTCCGCCGGTTTCCAGGCCGAATTCGCCCAGCACATACTCCAGTATCATCTCCGGCGTGTTGCCCGCATCCAGCAGGGTTGTGATGGACGAAATCTCCTTCAGCTTGTTTTCCAGTCTGCCGATAATATCCTCGGAAGCTCCCGGCATCAGCTGGATGATGAAACCGCCGGACTGGCGCACCGTGTTGTCCTTATTCATCAGAACCCCCAGCGCCACGGAGGACGGCGTCTGCTCAGAGGTGGCGTAATAATACGTCAGGTCCTCCGCAATCTCTCCAGTCACCAGAATGGTCTGTCCCACATATGGCTCTTTTAGTCCGATGTCCTTGATAACACTTAAGACGCCCACGCCCAACGCTCCGCCCACGTCCAGTTTCCCCTTTTCATTGGGAGGAAGCATCACCATGGGATTAAATGCATATCCCTTCACATTTCCCCTGGAATCCGCTGTCACGGTCAGGCCGCCGATGGGTCCGTCCCCCTGTATCTTAAGGGTGAGAAGGTCATCTTCCCCCTTCATGTCACATCCCATCATCACACCGGCCGTCAGCAGCCTGCCCAGGGCAGCCGTTGCCACCGGGCTGGTGTTATGGGATATTCTGGCCTGTTCCACCAGGTCCCTGGTGGTGGCGGCAAAGGCCCTGATCTGTCCTTCTGCCGCAGTTGCTCTGATTACATAATCTGCCATACGATTTACTCCTCGTCTCTCATTGTCTTTCCATGTTCCCTCATGATTATATAGATGCGTTCGCTGTCCTCCCGCACAGGATTGGAGGTGCATGCGTCGAAAGCGGCAACAAACTCCATGCCGGCCTCCCTGGCTGCCCTCTTCACCTCATCCAGGCTGTAGGCCCTCTGGAAATGCGTCTCTTCATACTTGCGGTACAACTCGCCCTCACGGATAAACAGGGTAAGGTCGTACTCATTGATTCCGGAACCTTCATCGTAAAAATTGTCCCAGATAAAGCCGCTCTCCTCCCTGGCCTCCGCAAAGGTATTATCTGCCAGCAATTCCCGGTATTTATACTCCGTGTTCATGTCAAATATAAATACCCCTCTGGGGTCCAGATAATTATTGACCAGCCGGAACACCTGCACCAGATCCTGGTACTCCATAATATAGTTCATGGAATCACATATGCTGACAACCGCCCGCACCGTGCCGTAAAGCTCAAACTCCCGCATGTCCTGAAGGAGATAAAGAATGTCCTGTCCCGAGACCGCCCGTTTATCCATTGCCATCTGAAGCATTTCCCCGGAATTATCAATTCCAATCATATCATACCCGGCTTCTGCAAGGAGCCCGGTAAGGCTTCCCGTGCCGCAGCCCAGGTCCAGCACCAGACCGTTTTCCACCCCCTGCTCCCGGAGCAGTCCGACTACATAGGAACACCACTCCTCATACGGCACATTGTCCTGAAAAATGTCGTAGACCTCCGCAAAACTGCTGTATGCTTCCATGTCCTCATCCTTCCCAATGGCGCTGCGTCTCATTCCCGCAGCCATCACCGAATCATCAAACTACAAAAGCGCCTGTCCGGAACAGTTCCGGGCAGGCGGGTAAAATCATGGGCTTTATGCGTTCTTTCCACAGCACTTCTTATATTTCTTGCCGCTTCCGCATGGGCAGGGATCATTTGGGAAAATCTTCTTACCCTTGCGTACTGTACCGGAAGCCTTCTGGGACTTGTACAGTTCCTTGCGCTTGTCCGGAGTAAGAATCTCATCCCACTGTGGAAGCTCATACAGCCAGTTAGCCTTTGCCTCTACCATATTGTAGTACAGCTTCTCCGGATCAATCTCAATCTTAACCTCGGTATCCTCTTCCATGGTATCAATGGGGTTCTCATACCCCTTCAGGCTCTCATTGATTCCATCCAGGAAACCGGTCATAATGAGGATTTCCGTATTGTACTTCTCTGCCAGGTCCTTTACAGTGCCTGTGATAACCTCTGTTGGGTTAGAGAGAATCTGCTCATAGATTCCCTTCTCAATCTGAAAATATCCAGCCCACAATTCTTCTTTCTTTTTATCATCCAGGCCGTCGCCGTAAGCCAGATTTCTCCATGTCTCTAACAGTGCCATAGTAAAACCATCCTTTTTGTATTATTTATGTTCCAGGGGCTTCCTGTTCCGGGCGCCATGCCTCATCCTGTCTGCCGGACCGCTCCGCTGCCTGTCCATGGCCGCCCATAACCCTTAGTATATAACAAAACATAAGATTTTTCAAACATATTTTATTTTTATACAACTTTTATACAGGTAAATGCACCCTAATCTTAAATCATTTCCCTTATACCCCAATCCTCTGTTTTTGTTTCACCTGCAGATAAAGGGTATTTTTTCTGTTTTTCTGCAAATAATATACCTGAATCCAATTCAATTCAAAAGGAGGTTTTACCATGAAAGTAAATGGAAAAAACGAGAGCATCAAATGTACCATCAAGAATTGTGCTTACAATGCACAGTCTGAGGATTACTGTACCCTTGACGCCATCAAGGTCGGAACTCATGAAATGAACCCAACCAAGAAGGAATGTACAGACTGCGAGTCTTTTGTAAATAAGGCCCAGTAATTCCAATCCCGGGGACTGCGTCCAGACAGGAAATACCGCTGTCTGGCACACTCCCTTTTTTCTTTCATTTATCAGATGATAGCACATTATCCACAGCTTTTTCCACAACATTGCGGATAAACAGACAAATTCGGTGATTCATCCGCATATCCGCCAAAAAAATCAAAAGAAAAACATCCGCAGTGATATGATACCATCAATCACAGCGGATGCTTTATATATTAACATGGTTTTCTCTTTGTATTTGGCCCCATTCCTTCCCGCCTGGAATTATGGGTCTGGTTCTGGTTCTCCGGCTTCACCTTTTCAGTAATGCTGTTAAACATTTCATTTGACTTCCTTCTGGCCTGCTTTTCTTCTTCATATCTGTCCATATCCGTCTCCCGTCCGCCGCCTGTTCGCACGGCTTTGTATTATCTGACACCAATATGGCCTGAAAAGAAGAAAAATATGTAAAAAAAATTCAAACTTAACTTGTATTTTTTCCCAGCCGTGCTATAATCAAATCTATGGGGACATAGCTCAGCTGGGAGAGCGCTGCGTTCGCAACGCAGAGACCGCGGGTTCGAATCCCGTTGTCTCCATTGTTTTTAAATCCACGTAATTGCGGGAAACAACGTAACAGCGTGGGTTTTTGATTGTCTAAAATCATTGTATTATCCTTATATGGGTATGAAAATATGCAAATATAGCGCACGGTATCACACGAAAACAGCGGGCCCGGCTGCATCCGGTACCCGTTATTTTACTGATTAATTTTTATCCTGCTGCTTTCCAAATGCCAAAATTCTTTACCGCTTAACCCTGCGGATAGCGGCAGCCACAAAGGGCAATTTAATAGACAGGCCCACAATACCCAGCCGACTATAGTTACACACTTATTTAAAAACAGACTTTATGAAATGCAAAAAAATCAGACGTCATTGTCTGGCTGTTGTATTCCAAAACCCGGTACACTCCAATTCTCTACCATGCTCCAGGCGGCTCCGTCACCTGAGTTTTGCCGTACTCGAATATCGCCTTGTAAAAATCCTTCCCCTTGTCCAGATTATATTTATTGTAATAAAGCCGCACAGTTAATTTGTCAGGCGTTCCATTCATCGCATTATGCCGGGAAACAATTCCCTGAACCTTATGGTCAATCTGCCAAGGTTTGTATACGATGACATACAGGTCCGTTTCTCTGAAATCCGAACCGCTATAGGAGAATACCTTATAGATTCTGTAATCCGGCAGCCGAATATAACAGGCCGTCAGTACCAATACTGTCATCAGGACTGCCGCGGCCAGATATTTTCATATTTTTTCATTTCTCCCCCTCCATTACTTATAGAACGGAGAAGTGTATAATAATTCCCTTTGTTGGGTCAGTATGCTTGTATTTTTTGATATATTTCCGACATTCATAATGTCACGAGAACTATTACAATAGAACAATACACAATATGAAAAAAGGCTCCGAAGCAGCTTATAATTTTGGTCTCAGAGTGCTCTTTATAGTTTATTGCAAGAACTGCTTGCCATCTCCCCCGCCTATATGGTATAATTAATCTCGTTGGAGACATAGCTCAGCTGGGAGAGCATCTGCTTGACGTGTAGAGGGTCGCAGGTTCGAGTCCTGTTGTCTCCACTATTTAGAAAGTGCCTGTACGCAATCTCTTATTTGTCACAACATCCGTTTTTTCATATTTCAGTTTCATATACAAAAAAGTTCCATCCGAACTCTGTTCACAGCCAGCAATCCTATATCTGTTCCCACTTCTGGCAGGAGTTCCTTTCAATTCTCCCTCCTCTGACTGCGGTATGTTCTCAGGATTCAGGCCTATACATATGACGTGCATCCTCAAGCTTCCATGCACCATTTTCATCAATCGTATAGCCGACTGGTGTAAATGTATCATTCAGCATACGGATAAATCCCCGTTCATTCCCTGTTTCCACGTTCCTGCGAATGCTTCTTGTATAAAAGTGCCCGAAATAAACATTACAAATGCAATCGCGGCCATCCATTTTTTTACTTTCATCCCTTACGCCTTCTTTAATCACAATCATTTGTATCCAGTTAACAAATTTAGCCATTCCTATTTGCCTTTAGTCCTAAATATGGGATTAAAATATCTCTCTTTCAATATCTGTAATCTCTGCTTCCGTATTCTCTTCTATAAAATACCGTATTGCTTCCATAACACTATCCGCTTGAGCGCTATGCGGTACGATAGCTGCCACGCCAATGACAATTGTCTGGTGTATATCCTGCTCTCCCACCTCTGCCACGGCCACGTTAAATTTGTTCCGCACCTTAGACAGCAAGCTTTTAACAACCATACGTTTTTCTTTCAATGAATGAACCCAGGGCGCATGGAGCTTGATTTTTAATGATATAATTAGCATTGTATTTACCTCGGAATAATCGCATTTTTGAAACGAATAAAGAACCGTCCTCCGGCAAGAAAACAGTCCGCCTCATATCTGATACATCACTGTACATTTACTCATCTTTTGATTGCAAAACATTCCTTTTTAACTTCATCCCCGGGCTTTAAAGCCAAATATTATTACCATCCCGGAGTAACAGTATCCTGATTCAAAAAATCTTATTGCTCACCTACAACAGAGCCATATGATTGTTCTGCCACTTATCCACAATCATAATACCACCATATATAGATAAACACAATATCAATCCTGATTATCTTGTGTTCGCAGTGGATACTGTGGATAAGTTTGTTGATAACCCGTGGATTAAATGTGGATGCAGACTGTTTCCTTTCCTATATTTCTCCATCCATACTTAATTTATCTGCATTTTATTTATCACCTATCACCACAAAATATTGTCCCATGATTTATAATGTAGTATGATTAGGATATATTATCTGGTAAATGGGTCTACCAATACATCACGGGAGGTATTAAAATGAAATTCTTCACCAAAGCACTCATCATCCTGGCGGTTATCCTCCTTATATTGGCATTAGGCGACAGCATATTTAATGGTCTTTTCAACAATGACGGATATCGTCCCGTAACCCAGCAAATGAAAGAGGTCATGACAGGAGCCCAGTAGGTTCCTTTTTTTTGCTCCTTTTAATATCCTTTCACTGATATTCACAATCTTCTTACAAATCGTTCATATTTTCGCTACAGGATGCTCATATTTAGCCCATATACTATATTTTGTAAGTTGATATTGCTAATCAGACTTTTTTTCATATTACAGCCGGCAGGAGAAATCCTGACCGGCTCCTCCCTTTTTACAGGCTGCTTTTGACCTGTATTCAATCTTCCACACCTTGTCCATCCGTGGATGAGGACTTCAGATTCAAATAATATCTGACGCCTCCTCCAGATTAAATCTGACAAAAATAAAAATATTCCACCTCATTGATGATAATACTCATATTTGGATTATCCAGCAAACTTCTTGTCCTGTTTATGACATTTATGAGCGACTTCTTATATGTTCCACCATCAGCCACCTCCACCGGGTTCCTGACAGCCGAGACACAATGCCCTATTTTCCCCAGTTGGCAGCCGCGTATCTCACCGCATATCAGGCTGTGTATTGTCACGGTCCCGGTGACATAGATTCCTGTAGAACCGTACTCCTCGTCCGCAGCCTTTTACAATATCTTACATACCGCATTCATTGCAGGTCCACATATCTTAAAACAGATTAAGAACAAATATACTGTATTTTATTCCTCCCTGCCTGCCTGCTTTATGATTTGATTGACATATGTGCTCAGCCCTGCCAGCAGAATTCCCTGGGTTATGGCGGTAAATATTGCCATAAAAATTTCCTGGCCCGACCGGCATGTACTTGTGGCAAGCACATAAATCCCGCATATGACAATTCCCAGGCCCCCGTTGATCAATGGGATATATCTGTCCTTAACCGCCTCACTCTGTTTAATCCACATGCCCACGAAATACAGCACAAGAGCTACCACAATTAATTCCGGTTTTATATAATCCGTTATCTGCATATACATTCTCCTTCCGTTACTTTTCTTACTATTAGTATTTTAAACAGAACAGGATTTGACAGTCCGAAGCACAAAAAAGAGAAGCCCTACGGCTCCTCTTCCATTTTCCCATAAACCTCAGTATCTGCTTTCTGTCTCAGCGTGTTAGGCCCCAGATACTCGCCATCGTGCCACCTGGGATTGAATGTCTCTACATTCTTTGCCTGCTCCTCCAGTTCTTTTGTGGATTTCTGCTCTCCCTGCTTCATTATCATCACCTCTGGGATAGTATGTACCATGACAGTCCGAAACATGTATCGAATATACAGTCCCAAAAAGCCCGGCCCCGGGGATAACATTGCGACAGTATGTCAGCTTCTAAACTGCCAGCCCGGTGATATAATAGAATATATGCCTGAACAATAATGGTTTCTGCGAGGTATTCCCGGCTCTGTTTGCCGTGTTCCTCCAGGCAGAGAATGAAAAGAATAAACTATTATAAAAAACCGGCCCTCTATCAGGAGGCAGGGGTACGTGAATACTGGATTGTAGACCCGGCCAGGGAAATTATTGTGTTTTTTGATTTTCCAAATGAAACACCGCCTACCATTTACCGATTTACCGATTCTGTTAAAGTCAGCATATATAAGGATTTTTCCATCGACTTTAGCCAATTAAACCTTTGATACCATCCACATTGCAGCGGAACCATAACGGGACTGCTGCTTTTTTATCTCTTTGCCTTTCTGGCGGACTCCGTCAAAACTCTTGATAGCTAGTATCAATTTGTCTGGCCGGACCGTGTCCTCCGAAATCCCCTCCGCTGACGTCCGTAAGAATCGGAAAAAGAAATGCTGCTGAAGCTCTACCGCCTAAAGGCGGTGGTTTATACCTTAGGCTTGGAAAATAAACCAGGTATTTAACGGAAGGATAAGTATTTCCTACTTTCTCTTTTATGATATTCCAAGTATGGCCCTTTTTTCAGGAAGACAAAACATTTTTATTTTTTTCATGCATCTTAAGCGGCATCATCAAGTGGTGGAGCATGATCTCATAAGCCTTTGCCTTATTGCCTGCTTTTAATGCCTTCAGATATTCCCGGTGTTCATTCATAGTCCCAGTAATACGTCCCTTCACGGCCAGTGCATCCAGAGAAGTCAGGCGTATCAGATACAGGAGCCGCTGGAAAATATGGTCGAACTCATCATTTTGCATATAGTTTACGAGAAGCAGATGAAACTGATGGTCGTAGTCAATAAAATCCTCCAAACAGTCCTCTTTATCAAACACTTCTTCCATATTTTTAAGCACAGCTTCCAAATCTTTTAAAAGCTGCCTTCCTCGTTCTGTATAAATCTGCGACGCGATCATATTGGTACAAAATCCCTCTATGGCGCATCGTATCTCTATACTGTCTTTCATATCCTTCTCATTTAACTGCCGTATCATAAATCCCTTGCTGGGAATAATGGTGATATAACCGTCCTGGCTCAAAGACTGCAACGCCTCTCTCATCGGTGTCCTGGAAATGCCGATTTGAGCAGACAGTTTTGTCTCAGAGTAAAGCACCCTTGGTTCCAGTTCCCCGGAAAGAATACTATTTTTTATGGAATCGTAGGCATGTAGCTGCAGCAGACTCTTTTCTTTCATAAAGTAACCATACTTTCTTTGCATATTTCTCATAGTAAATAACCATTTTATATTAAATCAAATTCAGGATTCTGTCAAGAAAATATCCCCTGTTCCTGATAGGCCCGTCTAAAAAAACTCATGCCAAATATATATCTGACGGACGCATCAAGGGCCATAAAAATTGCACAAAAATCTCGTTAAAAATTTGTCTATTATGCATCTTAAGTATCTCTTGACAGTATCCCGGTATCCCGGTATACTGTCAAGAGATGGAATCTAACAAAACAACACAAGCAAAGTCAAGGAGGAAAACAAATGTGCGTTTATGAAATAGGCAAGTTAAGAGTGGTTGATTTATCTAAGATCATCGATCCTGAGACCGAGACCAGAAGGTGTCATCTGTTCCGCTTTAATACAGGTGGTGCTATCCCGGATTTCCATACTAATATGGACCTGATGAGCCATCTGGGAACACACTGCGAGTGTCCTTACCATCATGATGATAACTGGCCATCCGCAGCTGATCTGCCTTTAACTACTTTTATGGGCCGTGCCGTATATGTGGATTTCAGGGAAACGGTTGCAAAAAGAGGCCACATTACCGCTGCTGACTTAGACCGTGAGGCAAAGAAAGTAAAGGAAGGCGACATTGTCATCATCGACTCTTCTTACAAGCTGGCACCATTTACCGCGGATACCAACACAGAGAAGGATCAGCGTCTTTTGATCAATGCAGAGAGCGCTCAGTGGTTTAGGGATCACAAGGTAAAAGCAGTTGGTTTCGGTGACGGCGTTTCTATTGAAAACTGTAATGAAGATGTAAAGCCGTTCCACGATATCCTGATGGCTGAGAATATCGTATTCCTGGAAGTGTTAAAGAATCTGGAAGAGTTAAAAACAGATGTATTTTTCATGAGCTATTCTCCGCTTCCTATCAAGGGACTCGATTCCAGCCCTGTGCGTGCATACGCGATCGAGGGACTTACCGAGTTTTCTGAATAAATACTTGACGACAGATTGGGCAACCTTTCGTTGAGGGCTGCCCTTTTTTAGCAAAGGAGACTTTATGAGAATTGCCGTAATCGGTGCAGGGGCTATGGGTTCCATTTATGGCGGACGCCTCTCACAGCACAACGAAGTGATCTTAGTAGATACAAACCAGGATATCGTAGAGCATATCAATAAAAACGGCCTGTTGATTGATGAAAATGGTACCACAAGCCGCTATCATCCCCTTGCAGTCTGCCATACAGAAAAAGAACAGCCCGCTGATCTGGTCATTGTTTTCGTAAAAGCGCTTTTTTCCAGAAATGCCCTTGAACAGAATCGTTCTTTGATCGGACCGGATACCCATCTGATGACCCTCCAAAATGGAGCAGGACACGAGGACCTTTTAAAAGAATTTGTCAGTGAAGACCACATTGTCATCGGAACTACCGAAGATAATGGAGCAGTCCTTGGTCCGGGACATGTCAGACGCGGAGGAACCGGCGTTACCAATCTCGGAATGTTGACAGAGAATGCCGGCCAGTTCTTAAACCATCTGAAAGAAGTATTTGATTCCTGCGGTTTTCAGATAAAAATACATGATAATATCCAAAAACTGATATGGGATAAGCTTTTTACCAATGTGTCCTTAAGCGCACTGACCGGAATCCTTCAGGTAGATATGGGATATATTGCTGCTGATGCCTACGCATGGAAGCTCTGCTGCCAGCTTATCCACGAAACCATTGAAGCTGCAGCTGCTGCCGGTCTTGTTTTTGACGAAGCAGCGGTGATCGAAAAAGTAAAGAACACTTCTATCCAGAATCCAAATGGTTGTACTTCTATCCGGGCTGACCTGCGGGATGGCAGACGTACAGAAGCAGACACCATTAGCGGCGCCGTTGTCCGCACAGCAAAAAAATATCATGTGGCAGTGCCTGGACATGAATTTGTAGTGACCATGATACATGCTATGGAAGGAAGAAACTAACAAAAGAGGGGAAATAAACTATGATCTTTTCATCTATCGAAAACCACGACGCATTTGAAACCTATCCAGACGCCATCAAAAAAGCTCTGGATTATCTGGCAAGCCACGATTTTGCAGCTATGGAACCTGGCGTATATGAAATCCAGGGGAAAGAGATCTATGCTCAGGTGTTTGACGCTGTCACCGTAGAGCCGGATACCAAAAAAGCGGAATCCCATGAAAAATATCTGGATGTGCAGTATCTTGTTTCCGGTAAGGAGCGTCTTGGCTTTACAAAAAACACTGGAGATTATCAGATTGCTGAGCATATCAAGGAACGTGACCTTATCTTCTATCAGTCTGTAGAAGATGAAGGATGGATTGAATCCCGTCCAGGTTGTTTTTGCATCTTCTTTCCTTCCGACATTCACCGTCCGGAGTGTATTTCCGGCGAATCCATGAAACTGCGTAAAGTAGTCGTTAAAGTAAGCGCAGCTCTTTTGTAGAAAGCGGCAGGAGGTATTCCGATATGTTTAAAAAAATCCTATTGGCTTCAGGACTTTTATGTCTTACAGGAATGTTATCTGCCTGCGGTGGACAAACAGAGCAGAAAGTGACCGAGATCCGAGTAGCTTTTAACCAGAATGAAAATCACCCTCAGTATCTTGCTATGAAGGATTTTGGTGAAAAATTTGAAATAGCAACCAATGGCCGTTACCATATGACTATTTATCCAAACGGTGTTCTGGGAGAACAGGGCGCTATGGCAGAATTTATCCGTACCGGCGCCCTGCAGATGGCCATCGTTCCCGGCAGCGTTCCTGAAGGATATGATGCAGACTTTGCGATCGTAGGCGCGCCGTATCTTTATGATAACATTGACCATCTGGAGCATGCAGTTATGGGCGGAATATTTGATGAGCTGTTTTCCTCTACGGATAAGTACAAATTCCGCGTCCTCACGGTGTACACCGCTGGCGAAAGAAATGTATACGCGAAAAAGCCTATCAATTCCGCCGATGATCTAAAGGGTATGATCATTCGTGTCAATGACAGCCCTACCTATGTAGAAATGACCAAGCTAATGGGCGGAAACGGAGCCGTTATGGCACAGTCAGAAGTTTACACCGCACTGCAGCAGGGCGTTATCGATGCTGCGGAAAACAGTGAGCTGGTTTACCGTGACTTTAAGAACTATGAGGCAGCGCCTTACTATGCCTACACCCGCCACATTGTTCACCCGGATGTCGTCCTTGCCAGCACAGATTTCTTAAATTCCATGAGTGACGGAGACAGAGCGATCTTTGATCAGCTGATAAAGGAATCTACCGAAAAAGAATTTACGCTTTTTAAGGAAGCCATTGAACAGGCAAAGAAAGATACGGAAGCTGCCGGCGCACAGTTCTGCTATCCTGATACAGAAGAATTAAAAGAACGCTGCATGCCGTTGCTTCAAAGGATTGCAGAACAATCTGATGTAACGAAAAAGATCTATGCAGATGTAACCGCACTGAGAGAGGGGGAGCAATCATGAAAACATTGAAACAGGGACTGGATCGTTTTCTGGCTACAGTCTGCATCATTGACTTTATTGGTATGGTACTGCTGACTGTATATCAGGTTATCATGCGCTATGTGTTCAAAAGCCCCAGCAGTGTCAGTGAGGTGCTTGCCCGCTATTGCTTCGTGTGGCTCATCCTTCTGTCCGCTACCTGCGTATTCGGTCAGAGAGACCATATCTGCATCACCTTTTTAAAAGATAAGCTGACGGGAAGTGCAAGAAGAACGTTAGATATCATCAATGAAATCGTGATCATCATCTTTTCCGGCACCATTCTGGTATATGGCGGCATGGTCATCACTACCATGAATATGCTTCAATACGATTCTATCTTAAAAATCCCTACCGGAACCGTATACAGCATCATTCCCGTCTGCGGTGTACTGATCATCTTTTACAGTCTGTACAACCTGCGCGAGATTTTTACCAAAAAAGAAGGGGGAGTATAAATTATGTCTATTGCAGTTCAGGTAGCCATTGTCATGGTCATATTACTGGTCGTTATGCTTGCAGCGGGCATACCCATTGGAGTAGGAATCGGTCTTTCCTCTGCTGTTTCTATGATCTGTATGCTGCCAGGCAATGTTGCTTTTGCCACATCCGCCCAGAGAATTTTTGCAGGCTCTAACTCCTTTTCACTTATCGCCATCCCGTTTTTTATCCTTGCAGGAAATATCATGAATAACGGCGGCATTGCTCTGCGTCTCGTCAATTGTGCCAAAGTATTAGGCGGAAAAATGCCTGGTTCCCTGGCACAGGCCAACGTTATCGCAAACATGCTCTTTGGCGCTATCAGCGGTTCTGGCGCTGCTGCTGCGGCGGCTATCGGAAGTACCATGGGCCCTCTGGAGGAAAAAGAAGGTTACGGCAAAAATTATTCCGTTGCTGTCAATGTTGCCTCCGCTCCTGTAGGAATGCTCATTCCCCCAAGCAATACCATGATCGTATACTCTACGGTAGCCGGCAGTGTTTCCATTGCTGCCCTGTTCATGGCAGGCTATATTCCTGGTATCATCTGGGGTGCCGGTGTCATTATCTTAGCAACTACTGCAGCAAAACGATTAGGATACCGCAGCTCCAGCGAGCTGACCCTTAAGATCGCTTTAAAAACATTTTGGCAGGCAGTACCAAGTCTTTTAATGATCGTCATCGTTATCGGCGGTATTTTAGGCGGTATCTTTACTGCTACCGAAGGTTCTGCCGTTGCTGTTGTATACGCTACTGTGCTGTCCCTTATCTATGGTTCTATTAAAGTAAAAGATATCCCAAGGATCGTTCTGGATTCTGCTAAGATCACTGGTACCATCACATTCATGATCGGCTTATCCTCTATCATGTCCTGGGCGATGGCTTTTACGGGAATCCCGGATATGGTAGCAGCCGCTGTCCTCAGTGTTACAAGCAATAAGTTTTTAATTTTCCTTCTTATCAATGTGATCTTACTGTTTGTCGGTACTTTTATGGACCCAACCCCGGCAATCCTTATTTTTACACCAATCTTCCTTCCTATCTGCACCAGTTTAGGAATGAGCGCGGTACAGTTCGGTATTGTTCTATGCTATAACCTTTCTGTAGGAACCATCACTCCTCCTGTGGGAACGATCCTGTTTACTGGCTGTAAAGTAGGCGGTGTAACCATTGAAAGTGTTATCAAGCACCTGCTGCCGTATTTCGGTATCATCATTGTCGGTCTGCTTTTAGTTACCTATATCCCTGTACTTTCTCTGGGGCTGCCCTCTTTGTTGGAATTGATTTAAATTTAAAATACTAAAAGTTCCAATTCGTTCTTAATAATATATATATAATTTTTTACGGGCCACTGCTTTATAGATGGGCAGAGCATCTATGGAGCAACGGCCCTGTCATATTTTAATCTTTATCTTAATACTCCAACCCCCTTTTCGGGCGAGTTCAATATCCTCTTCTGTTACCGGTATCGACCAGATATCATTATTTCCAGAGCGTTCATCCCAGATTCTCTGATTTTCTTTTACATATTTCAATTTCTTCCCTCTCTATGTATTGTCAAGCAATCTGTTCCTTCCGTGAATATTCTGTACCTCATTAAATTTCGGATTTACTTAATCAGATTTCATCTGCGTCTTCTCCATTCACGGCGCGTCCGAATATATCCCGAACCCTCTTAACAATCCCGATTATATGCCTAACTCTCTTCCATTTTTCGGAACACGAAAAACTCCAATGCCTTCAACTGGCTAAAGCCATAATAAAGGCCGACAGTCAAATTGACTGCCGGCCTTCCCGGATATAAACAGAATCGTTTCATAAAATACACATAACACCAATTTCCTGCAATTTATGCTGAACTTCTCAGCGTTTCCACGCCCTGTACATTCTTTCATAGGCTTTCTCCAGCAGGCTTCTGGGTGACGCTAGATTCAGCCTGACATAGCCGTTGCCGTCTTCCCCAAACACGCTTCCCATATATACGGATACGTTGGCCTCCTGCAGGAACCACTGCTCCAGTTCTTCTTCACTCATGCCGGTCTTTTGGTAATCAATCCATAACAGATAGGTTCCCTCTCTG